>Ga0256840_1001925_pt1 | contig 18837 bp, 17 predicted proteins | sample 355202metaG_FD_185969 | JGI IMG/M metagenome (GOLD analysis project Ga0256840, IMG submission 185969) | Hydrothermal vent microbial communities from Mid Atlantic Ridge, Atlantic Ocean - 355-202 | ecosystem: Environmental > Aquatic > Marine > Hydrothermal vents | place: Atlantic Ocean: Mid...
CGCTTGGGAAAGGTGATTTCTTTGTCACCCTCTGGGTGAGTGGTTTTTGGAGGTAATACCATGGCTCGGCTCAGGTGATTTAGGTACTTGGGATTATAACTCTATATTCAACTGATTTTTTTAGGATGATGGGTATTTAAGATGTAATTTAGCGACCATTTTTTTTGTTTTAAAAGTGCCAGAACTGGTTGTGCAATTGCAGGGTCAACTGCAGCTGTTTCGCCTGAAATGGGTTCATGGAGCAGATAAATGTAATTATCAGTTAGCACGGGCAATTGGATGATTTCTAGCATGTCTGAATCCAAATTAATAGAACTGGAGATTTTTTAAGATTATCCTAAGCAAAGCAGTTGATGAGCATGGATTTCTCATAAAACGTGTAGTGAAATATTCTCACTAACCAGGTGATAGTAGAAAAGGATGCTTAAGCATATTATTTTACAGTTTACCGCTGAACTTAGCGGTAAAAATATTTTATAGGTTTATGTGGAGTGTACGCTATTTCTACTATACTTGGGGGGCATTAATCTTAATACTGCAACTATGAAAGTTTTTATTAAATTGTTAATCTTGATAACACTTATTGCCTGTATCGGGCCTTTTTTTCTAAAAGGTCCGGATGGAAAGGCTTTGCTGAATATTGAAAAAATACATTTTCCTCGCTTACCTTTATGGACGGAGATAAAAAATAAAAGCCGGCGGTTTTTTGGCTGGGATGGTATTCAGCCAAATTTACAAGTATATAAATGGGTTGATGAAAAAGGGATAACGCACTACTCCGACCAAAGTGATCCTCATTACAAAAGCAAACTAACTGAAATACAGCCGCTTAATATAGTGCCTACGCATAAGTCAAAAGTTCCAGAAAAACCGGAAGATTCAGATGTTTCTATTGGATTAACAACTATACCTCTGCAAAGTATTCCTCGGCTGATTAACGATACTAAGCAAGTAAAGAAAATGATGGAAGGCAGAGAAAAGCAAATAGAACAGGTATTATCTAATCAATAGCTATTACAGTTCATCTTGAATCAGAGAGAGAAGTCTTACTCAGCTGCAAAGCATGGAATCTCTCATACTATCAAGATGAACTGTATTATTTTTAAACTTTTCCAGGCTTTACATAGCTAATTATGCGGCAAAAGCCTCAATGCGATTGAGAATCCCTTGTGTATCTAATCCGCACTCAGTTAGCAGTTCTTCTCGAGTTCCCTGCTCAATAAAAGCATCAGGCAATCCCAGGTTTAATACAGGCATCAATATTTGCTGGGCTTGCAGATAGTCATTAACTGCACTGCCAGCACCGCCGGCGATTACATTTTCTTCTATCGTGACCAATACATCATGTGTTTTAGCCATGTCTAAAATCATTGCCTCATCAATCGGTTTGATAAAGCGCATATTAATTACTGTGGCACCCAATTGTTTACCTGCTTCAATGCCTGGAGTTACCATGCTGCCCCAAGCTAGAATGGCAATGCGTCCGCCTTTATGACGGATTTCAGATTTTCCAATTTCTAATTCAGTTAATTCATCAGAAACGGCCGAACCCGGCCCTTTACCGCGAGGATAGCGAACAGCAGCAGGACCTTTATGGTAATAGCCTGTTGTTAGCATTTGCCTGCATTCATTCTCATCGGCGGGAGCCATAATCAGCATGTTGGGGATGCAGCGCAAAAAGCTGTAATCATAACAGCCGGCGTGAGTAGGGCCATCGGGACCTACTAATCCTGCTCTATCCAAAGCAAACAGCACATCCAGGTTTTGAATGGCAACATCGTGCACTAATTGGTCGTAGGCACGCTGCAAAAAAGTAGAATAAATAGCTACAACGGGTTTTGCACCCTGACAGGCCTGGCCAGCCGCTAACGTGACGGCATGCTGCTCGGCAATAGCTACATCAAAATAACGGTTTGGAAACTTTTCAGAAAATTCGACCAGGCCAGAGCCTTCACGCATGGCAGGGGTGATTCCCAATAAACGTGAATCCTTTTCAGCCATATCACATAGCCAGCTGCCAAACACCTGTGTATAGGTCGGATGGGGAGAGGGCGCAGACTTAGGCAAAGAGTCTTTAGTCGGGTCAAATGCAGGAACGCCATGATAGGCCAGAGGATCCTTCTCGGCAGGTGCGTAGCCTTTGCCTTTTTTAGTCACAATATGGAAAAAAACGGGGCCTGATATATCTTTGATATTTTGCAAGGTTTCGACCAGCATATCAACATCATGCCCATCAATGGGGCCGATATAATTAAAGCCAAGTTCTTCAAACAGTGTTCCCGGCACAATCATGCCTTTTACATGTTCTTCAGTTTTTTTTGCCAATTCCCAGACTGATGGCATTTTGCTGAATACCTTTTTGCTCTCTTCACGAATTGAGGAATAGAACTTACTGGAAATGACTCGGGTAAAATAATTATTCATCGCACCTACAGGCGGAGAAATTGACATATCATTATCATTTAAAATGACCAGCAGGTTAGCGTCTAGCGCACCTGCATGGTTCATTGCTTCAAAGGCCATGCCGCCTGTTATGCTGCCATCTCCGATAATCGCAACCATGCGCTTGTCTTCGCCACGTAGTTGAGAGGCAATGGCCATCCCCAAAGCTGCAGAAATGGAGGTGCTGGAATGACCCACGCCAAAAGCATCATATTCGCTTTCTGCACGGTTAGGGAAAGCGCAGACTCCGCCTTTTGTACGAATGGTCGGCATCTGTTCTTTGCGACCAGTCAAAATTTTATGCGGATAGGCTTGATGACCAACATCCCAAACCAGCTGGTCTTCAGGTGTGTTGAAAACATAATGCAAAGCTACGGTCAGCTCTACAGTACCTAATCCCGCAGAAAAGTGTCCGCCTGACAGGCTGACTGTGTGCGTAAGATATTCGCGCAGCTCTTTTGATAGATCTGTTAATTGCTCTTTATCTAATTTTCGTACATCATTAGGGGAGTCAATGCCTTTTAGCAATGGATAATCATTTGATAATTTCATAACAGTCTAATTATTTGTTTTTATTTTTAATTGCATGACTCGCTAAATTTTTACCCAAGTCCCAAATTGAACCGGGTATTTTATGAGTCTCGGCGATTGTCTGGTCAAAAGAATTAACAATCCAGTCTCGGTCTTTTTCGCTTAGGTTGAGTGGCGGCAGTAACTTAACGACGTTCATGCCATGTCCAGCCACTTGGGTCAATACGCGATGTTCTTTGAACAGCGGAATCGTCACCATTTGACAAAAAAGCCCTTTGTTGGCAGCTTCCAGCATGGTCCAGGCAGCCTTTAACTTTAAGCTTTTTGGCATGTTGAACTCGACAGCAATCATTAAGCCGCGGCCACGGGCTTCTTTTAGAAATTCATATTGTTTTGCCATTGCATTAATGCTGCTGATAATGTTCTCACCCACTTTGGCACTGTTTTCTACCAGTTTTTCATCTTCCATTACTTGCAATGTGGCCAGTCCTGCGGCCATTGCCATATTGTTTTTAGAGAAAGTTGAGCCATGAACAACGGCTCTGTCCATACGGTTAAATACTGTATCCATGATTTTTTGGGTCATTGCGACTGCACCGACAGGAATGAAACCGCCGGACAAGGCCTTAGCCATTAGAATCATGTCAGGTTTAACGCCCCAGTGATCTATCGCCCAGAACTTTCCGGTACGGCCTAAACCTGTCTGGATTTCATCGGCAACAAATAGCGTGCCGTATTTTTTACATAGACGCTCTACTTCAGGCAGGTAGTTATCTTCAGGAACATTGACACCTTTGCCTTGAATCGGTTCAACAATAAATGCAGCAACATCTTTACTGCTCAATGCTTTTTCCAGTGCATCTAAGTCATTAAAGGGGACGGCATTGCAGTTTGGCAGCAGGGGGCCAAAGCCTTCCCTGAATATCTCCTCACCATTTAAAGAAAGGGAACCTAACGTTAATCCATGAAAACTGTGTTCACAGTGAACAATTCGCTCACGTTTAGTGGTGTAACGGGCAAATTTAATGGCCGCTTCCACTGCTTCTGTTCCCGAGTTGCTAAAGAAAATTTTATTGGTATTTTCTGGGGTTGTTGCCAGAATTTTTTCAGCTAACAGGCCACTTAATAAAGACACATCCATTTGTACCAAATTAGGCAGTTCAAGTGTCAATGTTTCCTGCAATGCACTAATAACAGTTGGGTGGTTGCGTCCGACAGCAAATACTCCAAAACCGCTAAGAAGGTCAAGATATTCATTATTATCTTGGTCATATAAATATTGCCCCATTGCCTTCTTATAATTTCTGTCATAACCAATAGTTCTTAATACTCTAACCATTTGATTATTTAAATGCTGTTCGTGTAGTTCGAATTTATGGTCGAAATTCTGAGCAATAAGATTGGCGATGTTGAAAGACATAAAATACCTCGGTTAAATACTGTTTGATTTGGTTCCGTAAAAAGCGGGAAGTACAATAAGCGTACAGACTAAGGTAAAGAAAATACCAACCGCTAATAACAAGCCCATACTGGCAGTGCCGACATGAGGGGTAAATGCCAGGCTGGAAAAACTGCACATCGTTGTTAATGAGCTGAAAAACACACCGCGGGCAGTACTGCTTTGCAGTATTTCTTTAGGATTGCAAAGTCCTGACTCCAGACGGTGAAAAATATGGATACTGCTATCTACACCCATTCCCATCAGTAAGGGGAGGGCAATAATGTTGGCAAAATTAAAGCTATTGCTGAGCAATACATTAGTTGCGCCAGTTAATAGACCTGCCAGTAATAATGGACCAACCACTAATAAAGTACTTTTAATTTTTCTTAGTATAATGAACAGCACTATTACAATTGCGATAATAGCCCCGGAAAAAGCCTCAATAAATGCTTTAACTACCGCAACGCCAGATGCTTGGTCCGCAACGGGAAGCCCAGAAGATTCAGGTGCTGCTGCTTGTGCTTCAGAAACAAACTGTTTTAGATTTTCTATTTTATTTTGGTCAAATTCAGGAGTAATTAATATTTTGTATTGGCCATTTTTACTCAGCCAATTCTGGCGGATGTAATCAGGTAAGTCAGCTATTTGATAGGGTTCGGCAGATAAACTGGTCTGAAGGCGGTTCATCGTGTAAGGAAGCAGGTCTAATATGCTTTTTTCCAGCGTTTTAGATGAAGATTCAGCTGTTTCTTTATAGGTTTCTAAAAATAGGTTCAAGCTGCTTTGTAATTGCTCAAGGGTTTCTCTGGGAGCATTAGTTATCTGTTTCTTTAAAGATTCTGTAATGGCAGAATTTAACGAAATAATTGCCTGATACGGGTGGGTATCAGTTAATTCCTTATTAAAGCTATTGAGTTGGTTTCCTAAAATAAGGTTAAGCTCCTCAATAATTTCTAATTTTTCATCCTGATTTTTTGCGACAAGGTCATCAAGAAAAATTGTGTTGTGAACTGAGGGCAATTGCTCCAGCTTATGGGCAGTTTTTTTAGCGTCTTCAAAAGAAGGGGCCAGGGCAGAGAGAGCAAAAGGCGAGTCAGTCTGAGATGCAAGCAGTTCTTTTATGGTAGAAACAGATTCGCTGCTGGGGTCTCTAAGGTTAATGGGGTTGGAGTCAAATACCAGTTGAGATAATAGTCCCGCCGAAAGTAAGGCGAAAATAATGGTAAATACACGAATCTGCAATGCATAACGAAAAGGCAGTTTGGCTAAATTGTTAAGTGCTAAATTAGAACGCATAGGCTTAACGTCTCTAATGCGAAAGACAGTTAAGAGTGCAGGTAAAATAGTGAGTGAAATAATTAAGCTGATAATCATGCCGCCAGTAGCAATAATTCCCAGTTCTGACACGCCGGAATAATCAGTAGGGATAAAAGCTAAAAAACCAATAGAGGTAGTAATTGCGCATAAGAAGAGGGAAAAGCCAACAGTGTGTATGCTATCGCTGATTGCTAGACGGTTTTCCATGCCTTGAACTCGGCATTCTCTATAATGCAGGCAAATATGAATGGCAAAATCGACTCCTAAGCCAATATATAGTACAGCAAAAGCGATGGATATTAGGTTTAGATGGCCGATTGCGATGGTTGCAAAACCGGCTGTCAGTATTAACCCCAAGATTAATACAATAAAGGTGGCGAAAAGCAGTTTGAAAGAACGCAGTCCTATCCAGAGCGAGAAGCAGACAAGAAATAGTGAAACAATACCTGCAATGATCGACCCTTCACCGACACTCTCCAGTTCTTCGTGCTCCAATGCTATTTCACCCGTTATGCGGATCCTGACACTGGGATTGTCTTGCATTATTGTGTTTGCAATTTGTCTTGCTTCTGTCAATGCCTGCTTTGCTGGCATGATTTCATTAAAATTTAATTTAGGCTTGGCAAGGACAAGTGTACGATTGCTTTCTGTGTTTAACTTATTTGCTGCCAGCAAGTTTTGCCAGGAAATATGGTACGGCTGATCATTAAGCTGATGTGTAATAGAATCGTTAACCGCAAGCAATAGAGGGTTAAGGTTCATGGGCAATGTTTGGTCTGTTTGCTTTAATGCTTCGCTGATTATTTCAAATAGGCCGTCTAAACTGTAGTGATTAGATAAGTAGCCTATAAAGGGTTGAGCATCAATTAGCTTTTCAGAAAGTTTATTTAGTTCCGGCTGATCCAGGAAAAGCAGTGCCTGTCGGCTGAAAAACTCATTCTCAGTTGGAATATATACTGATGAAAAGCTTTCAGGCTGCCTTTTCAGCCTTTGCTCAAGCAGAATGGCCGCCTGAGAGGTTTCTTCTGGGGTCTGGGCATCAACTACCAGAATGATAACCCCTGCATCCTGAGGGAATTCAGCTTCGATGCGCAAACGGTTTTTTTGGAAAGGCAGATCCTGTGACAGCATTTCTGATGTATTTGTATTGATTCCCAAGTTATTGAGTGTGTAATATAAGCTGCCAGCACTCAAGGCAATAGTCAGCAGAATTAACAGCCAGGGGAAACGAAGTATTTTATCGCCCCACCAGCATAAAAACTTGTTGAATATTGAGGAAAAATTGTCACTCATCAGTTGGCGGTCTGCTGTTTAAAACCGGCTATTATATCAAGATGCTTTGCAGCCGATTTTAATTTGTTTTTTGCCGCATGAAAATGCAAGCCCAGTTTTATTAAGCCTGGCAGTTCGGCTGGATGTGTCAATAAAAACCTGAACAGTTTTAGCAGCTCAACTTCGCCTTGCCTATTTAATGAATGGCTAATCGATTTTGGCAGACTCATACCGGCAGGGTCAGCAATGCATCGAATAACAATAGCAGGCAGGTTATGCTGTTTGGCTGTTTGCACAATGGCAATACTTTCCATATCAAGCGCTATGGCTTTAGATTGACTGTTGAGTAGCTTTTTTGCACTACTTTCAGCAATAATTACTGTGCTTTCTGCTAGCAGGCCTGTGATAGGGCATAAAGATGATAGCTGTTCAGTAACATGATTTAGCCAGGGTGAGGCTATAGAAATCAGTTCTTTGCTTTCTGTTAGCAGCTGCTGTGGCATAACTAGGTCGCCAGGATTTAAATCAGGGCTTAATGCTGCTGCGCAGCCCCAGCTGATAAGCTGTTCTGCTCCTTTGTCAATAAGCAGTTTGCTTGCTGTGGCAGCATTTTCTGGCCCCGCTCCAGAGCACATAACCAGTGTGTTTCTGTTAATAAAAACAATGCTGCCTTTGCTGATCTTTTTATCTGTGAGACTATTGATTTCATCAGGTAAAGCAATGACAATTCCTGTAATCACTTTTTCGCTTGCTCGTTACGATAGCGGGCCAGAGCCCAAAGTGGAAAGAACTTATCATAGCCATGATATTTAAGGAAAAATACTTTAGGGAAACCGGGTGCAGTAAAGCATTTATCATCCCAAACGCCGTTATCCAGCTGTTTGTTTAAAATGAAATCAATGCCAGCTTTAACTTCAGGGCTGCTAGCTTCACCGGCTGCCATAAGCCCCAGCACTGCCCAGGCAGTCTGGAATGAGGTACTGAAGTGATATTTGCCACTGTATTTTTCACTTTCATAGTAGCTAAGGTTGTCTTCACCCCAGCCGCCATCTTCACGCTGTACGCTTTTTAAATAACAGACCGCTTTAGTATAAAGCGGGTCATCCTTAGGTATGTCTGTCTGCTCTAAACCCAGCAATACAGACCAGGTGCCATAAATATAGTTGGTTCCCCAGCGACCGAACCATGAGCCATCATCTTCCTGTTCGCTGCGAATATATTCAATGGTACGCTTTAGAGCTGGCAGGTATTCATTATGATCTTGTGCAACCTTAGCCATCAACATAGCACAGCGAGCGCTGACATCAGCCGTTGGAGGGTCAAGCAGGGCACCATGGTCAGCAAATGGAATTTCGTTTAGATAATATTTTGTATTATCGATATCAAATGCACCGTAACCGCCATTTTTTGATTGCATTTCGACTATCCAGCGGGTTGCTGTATGTATGGATAGGTCCAATTCAGCATAATCAGAATCTGCCATTGCAAATGCTACAACAGCGGTATCGTCAACGTCTGGGTAATGTGGGTTTTCAAATTGAAAAGCCCAGCCGCCTCCTTTGCTATTGGGCCTATCTATGCGCCAGTCACCAGGTTCATCTAAAAGCTGTTTGCTTTTTAGCCAATCATAAGCGCGGGTTAAGTTTTCTTTATTACCCGTTTTGTCTGCTTCCTGTAAAGCCAATACAGCTAACCCTGTGTCCCAAACGGGAGAGAGGCATGGTTGGCAGTATGCATCATTTTCGTTTATTACTAGCAGTTTATCTATGGCTTTGCGAGCTGTAACAACTTGTTCATGATCTTTAGGGTATCCAAGCAGCAACATGGCCTCATAAGCATTAACCATGGCAGGAAAAATGCCGCCTAAGCCGTCTTCTCCATTTAAACGTTCAGTAAACCACGTGACTGCTTTGTCTATCGCCATTTGATGAATTTTTTTAGGGATAAGAGGACGCGTCAGACGTCCAAGCTTATCCAGACCCAGAAAAAATTTGTTCAGCAAAGTGCGTTCAGGAAAATAATGTTTTTCTTTGTTCGGATCGACAACAAACAGCTCCTGCACATTAATGTTGTGCGGGTTTTTCGCAGTTGCTTTTAAGGTGCAAAGAATAAATAAAGGTACCATGACGGTACGTGACCAATAAGATACTTTATCTAGATGGAATGGGAACCATTTAGGGAAAAGCATGATTTCTACAGGAATGTAAGGTACACCACGCCATGGCAACTGTTCAAAAGTAGCAAGTGCAATGCGGGTAAAAACATTTGCTTTAGCGGCACCGCCTTGACTTAAAACATAATTGCGCAATTTAACCATGTGTGGGGCATCAATGGAGTCACCGGCCATTTTTAGTGCATAATAGACTTTTGCGCTACAGCTTATGTCACCTTCGCCACCGGTAAATAATGGATAATAGCCTTCATCAGATTGCCTTGATCTTAAATACACGGCTAGTTTAGCCTGCAGTTCTTCGTCAATATCATCAATATAATGCATCATCATGATGTATTCGGCCGGTATAGTACAGTCTGCCTCCAGTTCAAATACCCAAAATCCATCTTTATCCTGCAGACTTAAAAGCTTTTCCTGGGCTTTGTCTATTGCCTCATCGAGTGTGCTCAGTTTTTTTGTGATGGGTGTTGAGCTGCTAAGTGATGCATGGCTGTCAGTATATTGAGCTGTTTCATTAAACATCGGATTGTCCTTTGTCTTTTGCTGTTGGTTCGACATAACTCCAGTCAGGTGATTTTAGTGAGCGACTGGTCATGTTAAATATCAGAGATAGCAATATATTGCTGCGGGCTGTAGCTTTACAGACAAAAATAGTCTTTTTAACGTCTTTGCGGGTAATTTTCACTTGGTCTGAGTCGTTAAAAGTAAGGTTGTTTTTGATTTTTTTAAGTGTCAGCACTGCCATGCCTATAGCCCAAAGGCAAAAGTTACGAATCCCTGTTTCATTAGCCGGTAGAAGCTGAGTATATTTAAGGCCTTTGTGCAAGTGTATTTGGGCAATGCTAATCAAATGTTCCAGGCCTTTACGAAAGTTCTCGTCGTCGGTGTCAGGCGTCAGCGTTTTAAGATCAAAGCCTGTTTCTGTAAATATATCCTGCGGAAGCCAGCAGACATCACGTTTCGCATCATCCCAAATGTCTTTTAGAATATTAGTCATTTGCAGGCCTTGTCCAAAAGAGATGGAAAGTTTCAGTAACTCTTCTTCATGCTGTTTTATCTCTGCAGAATAGTGACAAAATAGCTTGGCCAGCATTTCACCTACGCAGCCGGCAACATAGTAGCAGTAGCTATCCATGTCAGACATGGTTTTAAGGCCAGCATTTAAGTCTAACGCCTGAAAGATAGGCATACCTTTGGCCATGGTCTCCACGCAGCTGGAGAGAGCTTCAATTTGAGCAGGGTCAAAGTTGTGGGTGATTTCAATAACTCTAGGGACTAAGTGAATTAAAGTATGTTCAGCCGGAATAGTTTGTTTTGACAGTAGAGGTGCAAGTTCTTCAGCGAAAGGTTTCGCCTTGTTCCCAGTTTTAACGACATCTATAAAGGCAGTGCAAAAGTATTTTTTCTGATCAGCATTCAGTGAAACTTCATCTTCAATGGTATCTACTATGCGACAAAGTAAATAGGCATTGGCAACTGCAGGGTGCAGGCTTCCGGGAAGCTGTGGAATAGTTAGTGCAAAAGTGCGCGAAACACCTTCAAGCAAAATGGCTTGCAGCTCTGTGTCGTCTAGACTGGTCAGAGATTTTGGGTCATTTATGGAAATTTGAGATCCGTTCATGTTTATAGCAAAAGACGCGATAAAAAGTATGGGCACCATAATAGACGGTTTGTTGGCATTTTGCAAAATAATGTTGTTTTTAGTGCAATGACGGTTTATTTACAGTCTGGATGTTGATTGTGAGTTTTTTGATATGCACTTTTTATTAAAACTTTATTTGCTTATTAGTTAGTTAACAAGATTTTTATTATTGTTGGAAGTCGGTTGGTGCTTAATGGAGTGTATAAAAATATCATGCAATTTTTGGCATAAAAACATCGTAGTGTTGTTTTTTTGTACTGAGTTACTGGTTTCTATTTTAAAAAGATAGTATTCTACTAAAGAATTATGAACGGTCATTGCTTTAAGCATGATGGTTTTATTTTGTGATTTTTGGAGAAGCTAATTATGGGTGTTCCTTTACGTCAGCAGATGGCAGTTGGAAGTTATTTAATTAAACAGAAGTTAAAAGGCATTAAAAAGTATCCTTTGGTTCTTATGCTGGAGCCTCTGTATCGCTGTAATTTAGCTTGTGCAGGATGTGGCAAGATTGAGCATCCGAAAGAAATATTAGACAAACGGCTTTCAGTTAAAGAGTGCCTGGATGCTGTAGATGAATGTGGCGCACCTATGGTTTCTATACCAGGCGGCGAACCATTAATACATAAAGAAATGCCTCAGATTGTCGCAGGCATTGTCGCAAAAAAGAAGTTTGTGTATTTATGTACAAATGCTTTATTGCTAAAAAAGAAAATTGATGATTATACCCCCTCTCCCTATTTGACCTTTTCTATCCATTTAGATGGTGTTAAAGAGAGACATGATAATTCGGTCTGTCAGGATGGTGTTTTTGATATCGCGGTCGAAGCGATTAAACTTGCATTGGGCAAAGGCTTTAGAGTCAATATTAACTGTACTTTATTTCAAGGTGAAAATGCTGAGGAAGTAGCTGAATTCTTGGATTATGTGACTGAACTGGGTGTGGAGGGGGTAACAATAGCCCCTGGCTTTAGTTATGAGCATGCTCCTAAGCAGGATGTCTTTATTAAAGGCAAGGATGTTAAGGACTTGTTTAGAGGTATTTTTTCCATAGGAAAAAATAAAAAATGGAAACTGAACCATTCATCTTTATATCTGGATTTTCTTGCAGGCAATCAGGCTTATGAATGTACGCCTTGGGGAAACCCTACACTGAGTGTATTTGGCTGGCAAAAACCTTGCTATCTATTGGCGGACGAAGGCTATGTCGATACTTTTCAGGAATTGCTAGACACAACGCCTTGGGAAAAGTACGGCAGCGTACACAATCCTAAGTGTGCTAACTGTATGGCTCATTGCGGGTATGAGGCAACTGCTGTTGAAGATATGCTGGCCCATCCTTTAAAAGGCATGATGGTTTCATTAAGAGGGCCAAAAACAACAGGGGATATGGTTGAAGTGCCTGCACCTGAGTTTGTTGAGCCAGATGAAATAAAGTCTATTTCTGATATTCCTGTGAAGGTCGAATCTTGAATGCAATATCAGTACTTAGGAGTTTAACTTGAAAATACTGAGTAATAAATTTTATACCTGCTTTTTAATCTTTTTTTTAAGCTTTGGCAATTCAATTGCTTTAGCAGAAACGAAGATTAAGGCGGAAAGCACAGCATCTGCGACAGAACAGATAAGTGCACCTAAAAAGGTTGTTATCGACTTTCAAAATGCTCTTCTGGATGCTATGAAACAAGGGGAGTCTCTTAGCTTCCAGGCGCGTAGCAAACAGTTGGAAGCTGCTATTTTAAAAAGCCATGATGTGATAAAAAGCCTGAGAACAATTGTCGGCAGCAAACAGTGGAAAGGCTTTACTGAAGAACAGAGGGCTAAGCTAAGTAAAGTCTTTACAAAATTTATAGTTTCTACCTATGCTGCGAACTTTAATGAGTTTGCAAATGAATCTTTTGTTTTTGTTTCAGAGCATACTACAAAAAAAGGAAATGTGATTATTCGTAGTATTTTTGAAATTCCTGAAAGTAAAAGAAAAAAGGTGACTTTTGACTATGCGCTGAAAAAAAGTGCTGATAACTGGAAAATTTATAATATTGCCGCTGATGGGGTTAGCGACTTGGCTACAAGAAGATCAGAGTATCGAAGAATTCTTGCAAAAGAAGATGGATTTAATAGTTTGATTGCAATTATTAGCAAAAAAATTGATAATTACGCTAAATAGAGATTGAGGTTATATTTATTTAGTATGCGTATATTGTTTCAAGAGAAAAGCTTTTCTTCATTATTTTCCATTGTTTTTATTATGCTCATTCTGTTTCTTTCAGGCTGTGCAAATAATAAAACTTTAGAAACTGATGCCGAGAGTGTTGAGATTTCGGAGATAGACCCGTATGAGGGGTTTAACCGAAAAATGTTTGTTTTTAATGATGTGCTTGATACTTATGTAGGAGACCCAATCTCAGATGCATATTTATGGATTACTCCTCAATTTGTACAGACAGGGGTTTCAAATTTTTTCAGCAACCTTAACGGCATTAATGTTTTTATAAATGCTTTTATGCAAGGAAAGGGTAAGCAGGGTGCTGAAGACACAGGACGTTTTCTTATTAATTCAACCTTTGGTATGTTTGGTCTGTTTGATGTTGCAACAGATATAGGGTTAGAGAAGCATGAAGAAGATTTTGCGCAGACGTTAGCTGTTTGGGGAGTTCCTCAAGGGCCGTATCTGGTGTTGCCAGTGCTTGGGCCACTAACTACCAGAGGAATACCCGGCGGTATTTTTGATGCTGTCGCAAATCCCGCTACCTATGTAGGGATGCCTATTCAGTTTCTGCAAATTCTGCAAGTAGTTAATACAAGAGCAAATGTAGATGATGAACTGAATTTTATTGATGAGGCTGCCTTAGATACCTATCTGTTCACCAGAGAATCTTTTTTGCAATATCGAAAAAATTTAATAGCAGATGGCAAGTTAGACGATGCTGATGACCTTCTGGATTTAGATGATTTTGATGAGGATGGCCTGGATACTAGTGAAGACGATGTCAAAGCGAATATTGCTCCTGAAACTGAAGCTATTGAAAATAAAGTACAGCGTCGTCAGCAGGATTCATTAGATGAAGTTGTTGAATCAATTGATACAGCGAGCGACAGAACCCAGTAAAATCACCGCTGACAAACACGAGCTTAAGCCGGCAGAACTGTAATCGGCGCTCTGATGATGTGAAAAATCAACCTTGCCTGCCTTTTTGCTCCTGATTAAACTAGCTCAATCGTTATGTGGCAGTTATTGGCCTTTTGAGATGGTCTAATCAGAATCCAAAAAAACCTTCACAACTTAGTTAATAATGCAGTAGTGAGTGAACTTCATATTTCTCTAGCTTTTCTCTTCCCTGTAAAAAATCCAGTTCTACTACAAAAGCACAGGCTTCTACTGTAGCTCCTAAATTTTCCACCAATTCACAGCTAGCTTTAGCTGTTCCGCCTGTTGCCAAAAGATCATCGATGAGCAAAACTTTTTCATTCTCATCAAAGGAATCTATATGCGCTTCTAATGTGGCTGAGCCATATTCCAGGTCATAAGAAACACTTTGAACATCGTAAGGCAGTTTACCTGGCTTTCTCAGAGGGATAAAAGGAATGCCCAGTTCCCAGGCGACCAGTGAGCCAAAAATAAACCCTCTGGCTTCCATGCCTGCTACAGAGGTTATTTCTCTGCCTAGAAAGGGATGAATTAGCTGGTGAACAGCCAATCGTAATGCTGCTGGATCTTTGACCAGAGGTGTTATATCCTTAAAAATTATGCCTGGTTTTGGGAAGTCATGAATATCTCTTATTTTATTTCTTAATCTGTCCATTGCTATTATGAAATTTGTTGAACGTTGATGGAGTACCTAGTGGTCGCGCTGTATAATATAAAGAGAAATGTCGCGCAATAAATCAGCTTCAGAACCAAAACTGCTAAGGCTGGCTATGGCCTGTTCATGTAATTCCTGGGCTTTTTGCTTTGCACCATTCAGGCCCAGCAAAGCAGGGTAGGTAGGTTTATTATTGTTCTGGTCTTTACCCTGTGTTTTGCCCAGCGTAGCCGTATCACTTTCTTCATCAAGAATATCGTCTTTAACCTGAAATGAAAGGCCGATGCATTTTGCATAATGATCCAGCTTTTTAGCAATGACAGAGTCTAAGTCAGGTTTAGCCAGAGCAGCCATATTGACACTGGCACGAATTAAGGCCCCTGTTTTATGAATATGCATGTTTTCAAGCTCAGGTAAAGTTAGCGTTGTACCGACTGACTCCAAATCAATGGCCTGCCCACCCACCATTCCTTGAGACCCGCTGGCTTTAGTTAATGTAGTAATCATTTTCAAGCGACTTTCAGGGTTAACTTTGATTGATGGATCATTTGCTAACACTTCAAAGGCTAAAGCCTGCAATGCATCGCCGGTTAAAATGGCAGTAGCTTCATCGTAGGCAATATGAGAAGTCGGCTTGCCGCGTCTTAAATCATCATCGTCCATGGCAGGAAGGTCGTCATGGATTAGTGAATAGACATGAATCATTTCAACTGCACAGGCAGGAGCATCTAAGATTTCTTCTGATAAGCCTAAAGCCTTTCCAGTAGCATAGGTCAGCATAGGACGCATACGCTTGCCACCATCTAGGGTGCTGTAGCGCATAGCATCATGTAGTTTTTTTGGCAAAATGCCTGCAGATGGCAAACGGGCATCTAAAGCGTGTTCAACTCGGCTTTGGGCTGACACAAGATATTGTTTTAAAGCATTACTCATCGTTAAAGGACTCCAGGGTTTGTTTACCGTTTTTTTCTAATAAAATTTGAATTTTTTGCTCCGCATCTTGCAATGCCTTTTGACAGGTACCTGTTAATTTAACCCCTCGTTCAAATGATTTTAATGATTCTTCCAATGACAGGTCTCCCTGTTCCATCTGTTCAACTAAATGTTCCAGCTCTTCAAGAGAGTCTTCAAATAAAGTGGTGCTTTTTTTTCTGGCCATACGGTTTAGTGTGTTGCTCTATACTTTACATGGTACGATAATAATTTAACTTTCCATTATATCTTAAATATCAGTAAGTATGAGTAGCGAATATAACGCAGCGGCAATTGAAGTTTTAAGCGGACTGGATCCGGTTCGGAAACGTCCAGGGATGTACACAGACACTACCAGGCCTAATCATTTAGTTCAGGAAGTTGTTGACAACAGTGTTGATGAAGCTATGGCTGGGCATGCTGATAGCATAGAAGTTGTTTTATACAGGGACGGCTCGGTATCAGTAACCGATAACGGCAGAGGAATGCCTGTAGATATACATCCTGAGCAGGGCATTCCAGGTATTGAAGTAATTTTGACCCAGCTTCATGCGGGCGGAAAATTTTCAAATAAAAATTATCAGTTTTCCGGTGGCTTGCATGGCGTTGGAGTTTCTGTTGTTAATGCTTTAACTACCAAGCTAGAGGTTGAAGTCAAGCGCTATGGCAAAATATATAATATGGGCTTTGCCAATGGCGATAAGCAAACTGATCTAACGGAAATCGGTACAGTAGGCAAAGCAAATACAGGCACGAGCATAACCTTTTGGCCTGATGAGAAATATTTTGATTCCAATAAAGTCTCGGTAATCAAGCTTAAACATGTGCTGCGTGCAAAAGCGGTATTATGTCCAGGGCTGAAATTATCACTGAAGTCTGAGCAGACAGATGAACAATGGGAATGGTGCTATCAGAATGGCTTAAAAGAATATCTGCTTGACAGGGTGGGGGATGCAGACATTTGTCCCGAGATTCCTTTTATGGCTGAATCAGTAGCAACAACTGAGGCAGTAGAGTGGGGGATTGTCTGGACAATAGAGAGTTTTTCTGAAGTTATTGCTGAAAGCTATGTAAATCTGGTACCCACAGCCCAAGGCGGAACACATGTTAATGGACTGAGAGCTGGATTAACAGAAGCCATGCGTGAGTTTTGTGAATTTAGAAATCTATTGCCACGCGGTGTAAAGATTGCCCCTGAAGATGTCTGGGAAAATTGCCACTTTGTATTATCTGTAAAATTAGAAGATCCGCAGTTTTCCGGCCAAACCAAAGAGCGCCTGAGTTCACGGGAATGTGTACCTTTTGTTTCGGGCATTGCAAAAGACAGTTTCAGTCTATGGCTAAACCAGCATCCTCAGGAAGGTGAAAAGGTAGCTGAAATAATTCTGGCCAGTGCACAGAAACGTCTTAAATCCAGCAAAAAAGTGGTCAGAAAAAAACTTACATCCGGCCCTGCATTGCCTGGAAAATTGGCTGACTGTTCGTCACAGGATCTCAGCCGAACCGAACTGTTTCTAGTGGAAGGAGATTCTGCAGGCGGTTCTGCCAAGCAGGCAAGAGACAGAGAATTTCAGGCCATTATGCCGCTGAGAGGAAAAATTCTTAACACCTGGGAAGTCGATTCGGCACAGGTGATGGCTTCTCAGGAAGTTCATGATATTGCGGTTGCCTTGGGAATAGACCCAGATTCTGAGGATATCAGCAATTTGCGCTACGGAAAAATCTGTATTCTGGCAGATGCCGACTCGGATGGAAATCACATTGCCACTCTGATTTGCGCTTTATTTTATAGGCACTTTTCCGCTCTTGTTAAAGCAGGGCATGTGTTTATTGCCATGCCTCCCTTATATCGCATAGATATTGGCAAAAGAGTATTTTATGCCTTGGATGAATCAGAACGGCAGGGTGTACTGGCAAGAATTGAAACAGAAAAGCTAAAAGGGAAAATTAATGTACAGCGTTTTAAAGGATTAGGTGAAATGAATCCAGGTCAGTTAAGGGAAACCACCATGAACCCCGATACCCGAAGGCTAGTGCAATTAACCGTTGAAGAGGGTGATGATACCAGCGAACAGCTAGATTTACTGCTGGCAAAAAAACGTTCACAAGATAGAAAGCGATGGCTGGAAACAAAAGGCAATTTAGCGGAGATTTGAATGCCCCGTTATTTCTCCTTAGAAATGCTTTTTTTAGTAAGCAATAAGCATAAAAAATCTCTGTCTGGGTATGGTGTGTCTGCAATAATAGTTGCAATGCTTCACAGAGGCAGAAATAAGACACTGAAATATAATTCGATGGCAAACGTGTTTCTGTATTATGCATTTGATCATTGGGTGCAGCGGAATCATTCCGATGTTCCTTTTGAGAAATATGCAGATAATGCAGTTTGCCATTTTCGAACCTGAACCCAAACAAGTATAAGCGGATTTGGGAAGCAAGGTTCAGAGAATGTGGATTGGAGCTACATCCTGAAAAGACAAAGATTGTTTATTGCAAAGGTGAAGATCGTAAGGAAGATTATCCTGTTATGAAATTTGATTTTCTGGGCTATACATTTAGACCCCGATTAACAAGAACTCGTAGAGGGCGATTTTTTGAAAGCTTCACACCGGCAATAAGTAACAAGGCAGCAAAAGCAATCAGACAGAAAGTGCGGAGCTGGAGCTGGCAATTACGGCCAGGTGACACGCTTGAAGATTTAGCACGAGAATGTAATCCTATCATTCTAGGCTGGATTCATTATTATGGGCGGTTTAATCCTTCTGCACTGTTTGGCATTCTTAATCATATCAATAGGCGTTTAGTCCGTTGGGCAACCTGCAAATATAAAAAGCTAAGAGGGCGTCAACGGAAAGCAACAAAATGGTTGAGGCAAATTGCTGAGCGACAGCCTACTATTTTTGTCTATTGGAAATCAAGGGGTCAGCCAACTTGATTTTCTAAATTAGCCAGCGTATAGTTCTTTCATGGCTCGATTACCCAGAATAGTTATCCCCAATCAACCGCTGCACATCATGCACCGTGGCAATAATCATCAGGATATCTTTGAATCAGAAGAAGACATGGTGCGGATCATTGAAGATATTGCTTATGCTTTATCAAAAACTGATTGCTATCTGCATCATCAGTGTTCCCCTATCTGATGCACCCTCGGAACTAACTTGGCAACAAGCGCATTGATAAAGTTACTCAGCGACTTTCCGGTCATTATTGCATTTTGAACAGCCCTAATAGTATATGAGCTTAT
>Ga0256840_1001926_pt1 | contig 18824 bp, 23 predicted proteins | sample 355202metaG_FD_185969 | JGI IMG/M metagenome (GOLD analysis project Ga0256840, IMG submission 185969) | Hydrothermal vent microbial communities from Mid Atlantic Ridge, Atlantic Ocean - 355-202 | ecosystem: Environmental > Aquatic > Marine > Hydrothermal vents | place: Atlantic Ocean: Mid...
TAGTTGCTCATAAATATCGTAACCGTAGAAAACGATTTGGTTTGAGGTTTAATCTCATTTGCGCTTTAATCAATTTTGATAGAGGTTTTCAGGTGGATTAATGGGTTATGCAAGAAGTCTATTAGATATTGACAAAGAGATCATCTATAAAAATGATGAAGATAAAAACCAAAAGCTTATAATCAAACAAAGACTCATTTTAACCTACTCCTCAAAAAGGGCAAAAAAAGACAAAAGAACAAGAGAAAAAGCACTGCAAAAGATTCATGCTGCACTTGATAAGAAAAACATTACTAAATCAGATTTAAAGCTCTCTTACTATGCAAAATATCTTGATATTGATGATAAATGCACAATCAAGTATAAACTTAATCCTGATAAAGTATTGCAAGATGAAAAGCTTGATGGTATCAAAGGGTTTGCAACAAATGACTTTACGCTTAAAGCTGATGATGTAATAGCTCACTATCAAAATCAGTATGCAGTTGAGAGAGCTTTTAGGATTTCAAAGACAGATTTGAGGATAAGACCAATTTATCACAGATTAGAAAATAGGATAAAAGCTCATGTAGTTGTAAGCTTTGTGGCTTATGCTGTTTTTATGGAGTTTGAGAGGAGATTAAAAATCAAAGGTATTAAGTTTAAATTCTCTCAGAAGCTTCTTAAAAAAATCATAGAACATATTTTAGCAGTTGAAATTGATAATGAGATTATACCAATTCCACCTTCTGCAATTCAACGGAAAATTTTTGAAATATTTGAAAATTGAATTTGTGTATCCAAACGCGGAACTCAGGAAAATACAGAAAAAAATTATGATGACAAAAAAATATTTTTGAAGCTTCTTAACACAGGTACAGCAATTCAAAAAGTTATACTCATGCAATAATATTTCAATTAACTATAAAACACCTCTAACTAAACTATATGATATAATACATATAGATTAAAAATAAAGGATATAAAATGTTAAGTTACGGAATCACAGAAATTCAATCAAAGCCTTCACTTATTAAAAGTATGGATATTGGCAAGATTGTAGATAAACGTGCACACACAACCTTAGGCTATTTTATATCTGCTAAATATGAAAGTTATGTTAGACCTCTCATTGAAAAGATAGATAGAGAAGAGAAACTCAACAAACTCAAGCGCTTATCTCAACATCAAGATCTGGAATTTGCCGAATTGGGTGTTGATGATGGACTCTAGCATTAACTATAAAAGTGGAGATATTGTTGTTGTAAATCTTAATCCTAAAAAAGGTCATGAAGTAGGTAAAATCAGACCTGCTGTTATCATCTCAGGAGAGGATGAAAACAGCATACTTGACACTGTTATACTCATGCCCCTCTCAACTGATCTTATTGAAGATATGGCACCATATAGAATTCGCATAACTCAGCGCGATAAATTACAACAGGATTCAGATATACTTATTAATCAAGTGAGAAGCCTCTCTAAGCAAAGAATTGGTGAGAAGATTGCAACACTTACAAAGAGTGAATATGAACTAATCATTCAATCTCTTTGTAAAAACTTCGCTTCTTAGAATTACACCCCCTGTGATTAAAAATCTAGCAAAATGCCATATTTTATACAATTGAAGCAGATTTTTTATATGCTGTCAATGTCAGTTGGTGATTATGTGGTAAAAAGTTGCATTAAAAGATCAGAAGGAGTTCACGCTCCTCATTTGTCCCAACTGACTCAAATTACAACATATTTGAAAAAATAAATAAAAAGATAGAAATTATGGCAAAGAAAAAAATACTTTTTGAGTGTCAGCATTGTGGGCTTACTACTCCTAAATGGATGGGAAAATGTACAAACTGCGGTGCATGGGACAGTTTTATTGAATTGAATGAGCACCAGCAAGAAGTTGTCAAACAGACAAAATCAACGACATCATCCTCCGCTAAAGCCGTCAGTATTAATGATATTGTTGAAGAAGAAGTCTATAGATTTAGCTCTCTTGACAGTGAACTTGACAATGTTTTAGGCGGGGGGATTGTTCCCGGTTCGCTTACTCTCATTGGAGGAAGTCCCGGTGTGGGAAAATCAACCCTGCTTCTTAAAGTCGGTTCCAATATTGCATCAACAGGCAAAGATGTACTCTATGTTACAGGAGAAGAATCGGCAGGACAGATAAAACTGCGTGCAAACCGTCTCAAATCCAATCATGATTCACTCTACCTTTTAAGTGAAATACGACTTGAACAGATTTTAGTCGAACTGCAACACAGAAAATATGATTTTTTGATTATCGACTCTATTCAAACAATATACTCAGAAAATATAACCTCGGCTCCGGGGAGTGTTACACAGGTACGCCAGATTACTTTCGAGTTGATGCGCATAGCAAAAGAGAAAGATATAGCAATTTTCATCATCGGACACATTACAAAAGAGGGCTCTATTGCAGGACCTCGGGTTTTGGAACATATGGTTGATACCGTTTTGTATTTTGAAGGGGACTCTTCCCAGGAACTGAGAATTTTGCGGGGCTTTAAAAACCGTTTTGGAGCAACGAGCGAGATCGGTGTCTTTGAGATGAAAGCCGAAGGGCTTGTCAGCGCCACAGATATAGCGTCACGCTTTTTTAACCGCAACTCAAGTCAAAGCGGTTCAGCACTGACTGTCATCATGGAAGGTTCCCGCCCTATTATTTTGGAAGTACAGGCTCTTGTTTCAGAATCACACACACCGAATGCAAAAAGACAGGCAACCGGTTTTGACAACAACCGGCTCAACATGCTTTTGGCTTTACTTGAGAGAAAATTAGAGATTCCTCTTTCCGGATACGATGTTTTCATCAACATTACAGGTGGTATTAAAATCACAGAAACAGCTGCAGATTTAGCAATTTTAGCCGCGATTATCAGCAGTTTTCGTGACCGTGCCATTTCAAAAGAGACAATTTTCATCGGTGAAGTCTCTTTGGTTGGCGATGTCCGAGAAGTATATGCCCTTGATGCACGTCTCAAAGAAGCAAGAATGCAAAATATCACCAAAGCACTTGTATCTAAGAAACCACTTGAAAAAACAAGTATAAAAACATTTATAGTCGATGAAGTAACAAAACTCCTGGAATGGTATTAAAAGTTGTATATTTTAAAGTTCTATTTACATATTTTCATTGTATAATAATTCTATATTTTTAAAAGGCAAAAAATGATAGATGCAGAATTTAGAAGCGAAGAACGATTTTCAAGATTATCACTAGCTTACGAATGTGCGAAAGAAAAAGATGATGTATGTGCAAAAATAGAATCAATAATCAACAAATATGCTTTCAAGCCTGACACATATACAACAAAAGTCGCTAACGGAAAAGAAGTTTTGGTTATTGAATTTCATGATGACTGTAATCGTGAAGCCGGACCGATTTTTGAAGAAATAATCAAATCTCTTGATGTTAAAGTTATTAACTGAAAATAAAAATAATTATTTTTCTGATATACTAACAAAAATAAAACTGTAATTTCAAGGAAGAAATATGGCTGAAGAAAAAGAAACCGAAGAATCCGCACCCGTAGAAAAAAAATCCAGCAATATGCTGATGATTATTATCATTGTTGTTTTGATTCTTATCATAATCATTGGTGCTGTAGTCGCCTTTTTGTTAATGGGTTCAGATGAAGAAGCAGCAGTCAGCAATGCCCCACAGGCACAGGAAAGAATGGCCGATACACACAAAAGCAGAAAAAGCACACTCAGCAGTTCATTTGATGACAACAGAAAACTGAGTGATATCGGCGTATTGTATCCGCTAGACACTTTTACAGTTAACCTAAAAAGTGATTCAGGAAGAAGATATCTCAAAGCAACAATGTCGTTAGAACTTGATTCTCCTGAACTCAGTCATGAACTTGACTCAAAAGCACCGGTACTTCGGGACAGAATCATTCGAATACTCAGTTCTAAAACTTTGGAGGAGATCTCTTCCAAAAAAGGCAAACAAAAAGTTTCACAACAAATTATGGATACACTGAACTCTATGATTACTGACGGAAAAATACAAGGTATCTATTTTACTGAATTTGTTATTCAATAGTTAATGATTGGCATAGATATCATAAAAGCATCGCGTATGCAGCATCTGATGGAGCGCTTTGGCGACAAAGGGCTTCGCAGATTTTTAGCAGAAGATGAAATCAGTCTTGTAAAATCCTACAAAACAGCAGCCGGATTCTGGGCTGCAAAAGAGGCATTTTCTAAAGCACTGGGAACAGGCATAGGAGCAGAATGTTCCTTTTTCGACATAAAGATTTACAAATCAGAAAAAGGCGCTCCACTTTTTGCACTTTCAAAAAAGATCATTGAAAGATTTAAAATTATTGATGTTGCTTTATCAATTACACATGACGGTGACTATGCTGTCAGTGTTGTCAGCATAGAATCTTTAAACTCATCCTCCTCCGACAAAATCAAGCAGTTCTAGTTTATCATTATCTTGTAAAACTTTTTTGTCCCATTCATCCTGCTTGACTATTTCCATATTTACTGCCGCAGCCATCACTTTATCAACCAAAGCAAGTTCTTTTAAAATTTCCAAAAGCGTTACTCCGTCTTGAAAGACTTTACTGTTTCCGTTTACTATTATTGTCATTAATATTTCCCATTTCTATTTTTATAATTGTAGCAACTTTACTTGAATATCAGTGTAATATTGCATATTATAATTGAGAAATATACTCTGCCAAAGCTTTTATGTCAGTATCGGAAAGCTTTGCAGCCTGTCCTTTCATCACAGCTTTCATAGCTCCGCCGTATGTCCCGTTTTTATATCCTTGTAATGCCGTTATAATTTTTGCTTCACTCCACCCCTTGATAATTTGAGATTTTCCTAAAGCTTTTTTTTCTGCATGCGCACCGTGACAGCTTGAACAAACAGTAAAAAGTTTTGCACCGTCAACTTTCACTGCCGGAGTTTTGACAACCTCTTTTACTTTGGCGACAGTTGTTTCTTTTGGCTTTACAACTGTTTTTTCTATTTTTTGTGTTGTATCGGCTACAACAACATCTGCTTGCACCGGCTTGACTGGTGCTGCTGCCTTTGTCACACTTTGCGGCGCCTGAACTTCTTGAACACTTTTTTGCGAACCTTTTTCATCACTACACCCGACAATCAACACTGCCAATACAACTGATAATACTATCTTCATTTTTCTCTTCCTTAATTGTTTATTAGTTATTGTACAGTATAATAACTTTAATTTAATAAAGCGATGAAAACTATGAATTTTGAACCCTATCCATTTGAAAAACTAACAAATTTACTTGAAAATATACAACCCGACAAAAACCACACTCCGGCTGTCCTGACAATAGGCGAACCCCAGTTTGAAACACCCGATTTCATACAAAAAGCGCTCTGTGACAATGCTCCTTTACTTAAAAAGTACCCAAAAACAACCGGTGAAACTGTTTTGCGTGAAGCACAAAGAAATTTTATCAGCAGACGGTTCGGCGTTACTTTAAATGACGAGCAGATAATTCCTACTTTTGGAACACGTGAAGTACTTTTTAACTTTCCACAATTTTTACTTTTTGACATGCAAGAGCCTGTCATAGCCTATACCAATCCTTTTTATCAGATATATGAAGGTGCTGCAACAGCAACACATTCAAAAGTTATTCATCTTAACTTGAGTGAAAAAAACAACTTCAAACCTGATATCAATGAAAATGAACTCAACAGTTGTGATTTGGTTATACTCAACTTCCCCAACAACCCTACAACAGCTACACTCAGTCTTGAGGAGTTAGGCGAGTGGGTAAAGCTTGCACTGAAACATAATTTTGTATTGTTAAACGATGAATGCTACAGTGAAATATACACAAACAAACCAATACCTTCTCTGCTTGAAGCTTCTTTACATGTAAACAATGACACTTTTAAAAATATTTTAGTTATTAATTCCATTTCTAAACGTTCTTCTGCACCCGGGCTGCGTTCAGGCTTTATAGCCGGTGACGCAACAATACTTAAAGAGTATATGAAATACAGAACTTATATAGGCTGTGCTATACCACTTCCATTGCAATACGCAGCAGCCAAGGCTTGGAATGATGAAGAACATGTTGCAAAAGCAAGAGCCGTTTATAAAGAAAATTTTGAAATTTCCCAGGCAATATTGGGAACACAGATTCCTGATGCGACATTTTACCTATGGATAAATGTCGGTGATGCACTGGAATTTACCAAAAAACTTTATAAAAATTATAATGTCAAAGTGCTTCCAGGTGAGTTTCTCGCAAGAGAAGATGCAAAAGGTGAAAATCCGGGCAAAGATTTCATTCGTATCGCTCTTGTTGAGAGCCCACAAAAAACAGAAGATGCACTACAAAGAATCAAGGAATGTTTAAATGAGCAAAGATAAAGAGTTAAAAGAAAAAGTTTTAAAAGCACAGCAAGACGGAGATATTGCTTCGTTGTATGTACTGGAGCAGCAGGCACACGATACTTTTGATGAAGAAACGATCCAAGGCTTTTATACAAATATTCTTGATTTGGCACTGGAGCGTCTCACGCAGACACTTGAAGAGCACAGAAAAATGGATATGAATGAAGTACAGGACTTTGCGACTCTTCGTGCTTTATATGAATATGCGATAGAGCATTACTCTGCCGGTAAGACACAAGATGCGGCTGCACTTTTTGAAGTACTGAGCGGACTGAGTAATGATGAAAAATTTTCTACTGCTTTAAAACTCCACTCGATAGCTGCACAGGAAAAAATTTCCTTTGACGATTTTTTAGACAGAATTGCCAATATAGAAGCAACACAAAGAGCAGGAACTTTTTATATCAGTGAATTTCAACCTGAGGCACAGAAATTGCTTGTCAATTTGAAAGACAAAGGCAAAAAAGCATGAAAATTCATTTTATCGGAATCGGTGGCATAGGTATCTCAGGACTTGCGCAATATATGCATTTCAAAGGTCATGAGGTGAGCGGCTCTGATATCAAAGAAACTGTTATTACCAAAAAACTGCGTGAACTTGGTTTACATGTAACCATACCTCACTCTGGGGATGCTGTTACAAATCATGACTTGGTTGTACACTCTGCTATTATCCGTCCTGACAATCCTGAAATAATTGCCGCAAAAGAAAAAGGTATAGAAGTGCTTGCCCGCCGTGAAGCATTGACGAAAATTTTGCAGGACAAAAAAGTATACTCTGTTGCGGGAGCACATGGTAAAAGTACCACAACGGCTATTCTTGCCGCTATTATGAATGGTTCTGCAATCATAGGTGCAGAATCCAAAGAGTTTGGCTCAAACGTCCGTTATGATGCCAAAAGTGATGTCATGATTTTTGAAGCCGATGAGAGTGACGGGAGTTTTATAAACTCAAATCCGCATTGTGCCATCGTCATTAATGCAGAACCTGAGCATATGGAATATTATGACTATAATTATGAAAGATTTTATGACTCTTACAAAACCTTTATAAATCTTGCACCACTCAAAGTTTTAAATGCTGAAGACCCGTTTTTAGCTACGCTTACTGATGAAATTGATGCCGAATGGCTCTATCCCAGCAAAGATATTCAAAACATAGAATTTGTTCTCATTGACAATCAGCCCCATACCCGTTTTACCTTTCGTGATTTTGGCAGTTTTGATGTGTGGGGATTTGGCAAGCATATTGCCATTGATGCCTCCCTTGCCATACTTGCAGCACATAAATCTATGAATATAGAGGATATTCGCAAAAACATCTTACATTTCAAAGGCATTAAAAAGCGTTTTGATATTGTCGGATTTGAGCATGACAGCGTCATTATAGATGATTACGGACACCATCCGACAGAAATAAAAGCCACCTTTGAATCTGTCAAAGAGTATGCCATGCTCAAAGGTTTTGACAAAATTACCGCTATTTGGCAGCCACACAAATACTCAAGAACCATTGATAATTTAGAAGAGTTTATAAAATGTTTTGACGGGGCTGCCGAGCTTATCATACTCCCCGTATGGGCAGCAGGAGAAGCACCGCGTGATATAGATTTTCAAGAAAATTTCAAACATTACAACCTTACTATGGCGGACAAAATATCGCGTGCGAACAATACGATAAAAGTTATCAAAGATGATAAAAACTTAGAAACACTTGATAAAGGTCTCATCATAGGTTTTGGTGCCGGTGACATTACTTATCAAATAAGAGGCACACTGTAATGGCATACATTTATGGTTTAATTATAGTAACACTGTTGTTTGCGGCACTGCATTACTTTACGGAACTTGATAAATTTCAAAAACTTCTTATCGGAGCTGTACTGCTCGTTATCATACTTGGTGCCGTAGCCTACAACCAATACAATAAGATGCAAAGAGAAAAAATGCTCAATGCCATTATAAAATACAAACAGGGAAAAACCATTACATGTAACGGTGTTGATGTTAATGCAAGCATATACTCTCTAAGCATCGGAACCTACACCTTCATAGGCAAAAAAAATACACCCCATTATGCAGAGATGATTAGTGCGAGCGACTGTGAATAAGACAGATAAAACTTCCAAAATTCATACCTTAATCCATCAGCTTGATTTAGTTGAGCACATAGAGCAGTTTAAAAGCTTCTTTGCTCGTGAAGACTCTCTTTACATAGAGGGTGATCAGGAACTGCATTTTCGCTATATAAAAGAGTTGGACAAACTGGAGTTCAAGGCACCTCCAAAAGTAAGTGACTTTTTTGACATCAAAGGACATTTAAAAAAGCATGGTATTCTGAATTTTGAACAGATTTTTGAGATTGTCAAGATTGTACGCTATTTTCGCTATTTTAAAAACCGTGAACTTGAAGGTCTTATCGGTGAATGGATGCAAAAAATCATCATTCCCGAGCAGTTTTTAGAAATAGAAAAATATTTTACCCATGAGGGGAAATTTGAAGAAAATTTAGATGAAAATCTTTTTCGACTCAGCCAAAGAATACAAGAACACAAAAACAATATCTCCGGTGCGCTTAAAAGAATGATGTCAAGCTCAAAACTTGCAGGATATCTTGTCGATACACAGATTCACTTTATGAATAACGAAGAGTGTCTGCTTGTTCGCGGCGGATTTAACCATGTCCTCAAAGGTGCCATACTTGGCAGAAGTACGGGTGGCTTTTTTTATGTTGCACCTGATAGCATACTTAAATCTAAGGAACAAATTCGCTTTATAGAACAAGAGCGTGAAGCGATTTTTTATGAATATTCCAAAGAGTTTTCAAAAAAACTCTCAGAACTCCAGCCTTTTATCAACTTCATAGACAAAGAGTTTACAAAGTTTGACAACTATCAGGCACGGGTACTCTTTGCAAAAAGCAAAGACCTGCAACTCATAAAAAGCAAAAAAGATACAAAAATAGTGCTAAACAACTTCATCCACCCTGCTCTGCATAATGCAAAACCAATCAATGTTGATTTTTCTAAAAACATCCTCATGGTTACAGGTGTCAATGCCGGTGGTAAAACGATGCTTTTAAAATCAATCTTAGCCTCTGCATTTATGGCAAAGTACATTATACCGATGAAACTGAATGAAACAAAGTCGCATATCGGTAATTTTAAAGCTATTGAAGCCATTATAGATGATCCGCAAAATGTAAAAAATGACATCTCTACCTTTGCAGGAAGAATGCAACAGTTTTCTCGAATATTTGAGTATAAATCCGCTCTTATCGGTGTCGATGAGATAGAACTCGGAACAGATTCTGACGAAGCGGCAGCCCTTTTTAAAGTCATACTTGATGATCTCATCAGACGCGGACAAAAAGTCGTTGTGACAACCCACCACAAACGCCTTGCCGCATTAATGGCTGATCGTGATGATGTAGAACTTATGGCTGCTATTTATGATGAAGAGCAGCGAAAGCCGACCTATGAATTTATGCAGGGCATCATCGGAAAAAGTTACGCTTTTGAAACAGCAAGTCGATATGGAATTTCTAACAACATTGTCAATGAAGCCAAAAAAGTGTACGGTGACAACTCTGAAAAACTTTCACTCTTAATTGAGCGAGGCTCACAACTTGAGCGTGAACTCAAACAAAAACATCAAAAAGTCGATGCAAAACTCGATGAAATCTATAAAAAAGAGCATGCACTCAAAGAGCAAAAAGAGCAACTCCTGCGTGAACTTGAAAAAGAAAAAGCGGCACTCAAACACTCTTATGATGTTGCCATAAATGAAGCAAAAAATGCTGCTCGCGCAGGTGATGTTAAAGAGATCCATCGTGCGATGAACAAAGCAAACAAAAAACTGCCAAAACAGATACAAACACAAGACAAAAGAGAGATAGAGTTCAAAGTCGGTGACAAAGTAAAATACCACTCGCAAAAAGGGACTATAGTTTCTATGAAAGGCAAAAACGAAGCCACCATAGAAGTTGATGGTATGCGTGTGCGTGTAAAAACAAAACATCTCAAACATACCCAAATCATCAAACAAAAACCGACAACAAATCTTAACTTACATGTAGAAAAAAAAGCAGGACTCAAATGTGACCTGCACGGTCTGCGAGCCGATGAAGCCTGTGAAGTTTTAGACAAATTTTTAAGTGATGCGCTGATAAACGGTTGGGATGAAGTCATAGTCTATCACGGCATAGGTACGGGCAAACTCTCTTATGCCGTCAAAGAGTTTTTAAAACGCCACCCACGAGTGAAAAAATTTGAAGATGCACCGCAACATATGGGTGGATTTGGGGCAAAGGTCGTGACTCTCTAATGGCAAAAACAGTTGCAATCATCGGAGGCGGTGCAAGCGGACTTGCATGTGCTATATTTTGTGCAAAAGCAGGTTTACATGTAACACTGTTTGAGCAAAATGACAAATGTGCAAAAAAAATCCTTGTTTCGGGAAATGGTCGCTGTAACATTACAAACAAAAGTTTACATGTAAGCGATTATTTCTCACAAAATCCACCCTTTGTAGAATATGCTCTGAAAAATTTCGGTTTTAAAGAGTTTGAAAAATTCACTGCATCTATAGGTTTAGTGTTGCATGTAACGAATGACGGCAGAGCCTATCCGCTGAGCAATGAAGCAAAAAGTGTTGCCAGAATTTTTGAAGAATACGCAAGAGACCTCGGCGTTATTTTTCACACACAAGAAAAAATAACGGATATAAAAAAACTCACGCAAAAGTATAACAGTGTGGTTGTGGCAAGCGGTTCGCGTGCAGCTTCACATCTTGGCGGTAATGCCGATGCCGAAGCTTTTGCCAAAGTTTTCGGACACACAATCATTGAAGCCTACCCCTCTTTGGTGCAACTGCATCTTGCATCCAAAACAGCCCATAAAATGAGCGGAACAAAACTGAGTGCCGAAGTTACTCTGCTAATCAATCATCAAAAAGAGCTTACATGTAACGGTGATGTTCTTTTTACAAACTACGGTGTTTCCGGTTTTGCGATTTTAGATATTTCCCAAAGAGCGAGCGAGGCACTTTTGTCATACCAAGCCGTTTCACTTTCCATTAATCTGCTGCCGGAATTTACTGCCCAAAAACTCTCTGCACATCTCTTACATGTAAAGAAGAATATGGCAGATTTTACTGTTTTAGATATTTTAGTCGGTCTGCTTCCGCTAAAAATTGCAAACGGTATATTGACTGACTTACATCTAAACCCGCAGAGTAAAGAGATAGACACAAAACTCTCTAAAAAAATAGCAAATCTTATACTCAACTGGCGTTTTGAAGTGACGGACACCCATGGATTCAGACATGCCGAAGTCAGCGGTGGAGGAATAAATACACAAGAGATCAATCCAAAAACTTTTGAATCCTACAAAAAGAGAAACCTCTACTTCATCGGTGAATGTCTCGATGTAGTCGGAAGACGCGGTGGATATAACTTTGCCTTTGCCTGGGCAAGTGCTTATACGGCTGCAAAAGCTATAAGCACAAATTAAAACATAAACAGATAAACTGTTCTTATATTAAACCCAAATTATGCAATAGAAAATTAAAAAGATTACCTATCATTGCACTCAAGGCACATTCATTAAAAATTTACACCACCAATAAGGTGGCTTAATATTTTTAATTTTCTACTACATAATTTGGGTTAAAAAAGGATAGTTTCATGTCAACACCCCTTATAATTTTTATAGTTCTTGCAATAGTTTTGGTACTGATGTACAACTCCCTTGTAGCAAAGAAAAATCAGGTAGAAAATATCTTTGCTTCAGTCGATACTCTTTTGAAAAAACGTTATGACTTGATACCAAACCTTGTAACATCTGTAAGCAAATATATGGAGCATGAGAAATCTCTGCTTGAAGATATAACAAAACTGCGTTCAGAGGCAAACAAAACAAACCTAAGTGACAAAGAAAAAATAGATTTAGACAAAAAAATGAGTTCTGCGCTTGGCTCTATAATGATTGCAGTTGAAAACTATCCTGAGCTTAAAGCCAACGAAAATGTTTTGCATCTGCAACACTCACTCAACGAAGTAGAGGCTCAGATTTCAGCAGCGCGTCGTGCTTACAATCAAGCCGTGACAGATTATAACAATGCGCTTGAGCAGATTCCTACAAACATGATGGCGAGTATGATGGGTTACACCAGAAAAGATGTTTTTGTCATCAGTGAAAATGAGCGAAAAAATGTCAATGTTAAAGAGTTGTTTAACCAGTAGATGAAAAGCCTCAGTGAGTTAACCGATTATTATTATAAAACGCTCTACCCTGTTTTGGAAGAACTTGAAAATGAAAGAGCAAAACTCAAAAAACAAATTATAAATATCGCAACAATCTATACCGTTGTTTTTGTTTTTTTAGCTTTTCTTCTTTTAAAAAATATTCATAATACAGAGGCATATGTTTTTTCAGCTATTGCCTACATTGCCATCGGAGCAGGCATATACAAATACCTCATCAAAGACTATACTGCCCAGTTTAAAAGCCTTATCATTGAGCCACTCATCAAAGAAATAGATAAAAATCTCAGTTATATGCCAAATGCCCATATTGCAAAAGAAAATTTTACCCGATCAAGACTTTTTACGACACATCCCGACAAACTTGGAGGAAATGATTACATCCGTGGTAAAATTGACGGTATAAAAATAGAACTTTCCGACTTGCATGCCCAAAAAAAGCATAAAGATTCCAAAGGCAGAACAAGCTGGAGCACGATATTTCAAGGGCTTTTTATAGTTTGTGAATTTAACAAACACTTAAAATCCCAAACAGTGATTCTCCCCGACAGCGCGCAAAATGCTTTTGGTACGCTCATAGGAAACTGGCTGCAGGCAAACAATATAAGCAGAAATGAACTTGTAAAAATGGACAATGTAGCATTTGAAAAAGAGTTTGTCGTCTACTCAAATGACCAAATCGAAGCCCGCTACATACTGACACATACGCTTATGAGCAAACTTTTAAATTTCAAAAAGAAATCAAAACACCCCCTGTATATCTCTTTTTTAGGCGGTAAAATCTATATGGCAATTGAATATAACAAAGATCTTTTTGAACCATCTGTTTTTCATTCACTATTAGAGTATAAAATAGCGATGGAATATATTCAAACCCTGCACTTGGCACTGGGAATTGTCCAAGAGTTGCAACTCAATCAAAAATTATGGAGTAAACGATGAAATTAAAACTAACACTGGCAACGCTTTTAGCTACACTCAACTTATATGCACTGACAGTTGGCGAAGTTCCAAAAAATGTTGTTATAGACAAAGATAATGGAGGACTCGTCAAAGGCGGTGCCTGGAACTCAAATATGCTCAAAGACAAAGTATATGTAATGTTTTATGTTGATCCGGATGAAAAAGATGTAAACGAAGCGTTTTCACAGGCACTCAAGAAAAAAGAGTATAGAAAAAAAGGCGATTTTGGCAGTATAGCCATCATCAATATGGCAGCAACATGGAAACCAAATTTTGCTATTGAGGCTATTTTAAAAGGCAAACAAAAAGAGTTCCCAAAAACAATTTATGTAAAAGACAAAGAAAAAGTTTTAGTACACGAATGGGAATTAGGTGATGATGCCTCAAATATTGTCATTTTTGACAAAACCGGCAAAGTTCTTTTTTATAAATCAGGAAAGATGAATGCAGAAGATACACAAAAAGCTTTTAAAATAATCGAGGCTAATATATAAAAATGCAAAACGAAACAACAATACTCTCACTCAGCCTCAAGGATCTGTTTACAAAAAAAATGCTGATGTACTCCATCATGCCTTTCATCATCAGTATGATAGTTTTATACATTCTTTTTTTCATAGTTGCAGGTTTGGGAGTTGACCAACTTACAACAATGGAAGTGCAAAGTACACAGACTACTATACAAAACGGCATACCCCATACAGAGAGTTTTCAGGCTACTCTAGCCGGTACAGGCATCATGAAATTTCTAATGAGCAGTGCGCTGACATCATGGATAGCCACTTTTTTGATTTATACCATAGGCGGACTGATGACGCTGTATGCGTCTATATTTGTAGCCTTGCTTATCATTGGGTTTTTAACACATGCAATTTTAAAAGAGGTGCAACAAAGACACTATCCTGATATAGAGATGATAGGCTATTCAAATGCCATTGAAGGAATTTTTTTCACACTCAAATGGATACTTATCATGATCATACTTTTTTTGGTTTTCATCCCTTTGTACTTTATACCAATCATCAATATAATCGCTTTTAATTTCCCTCTGCATTACTTTTTTCATAAAATGATGACCTATGATGTCTCTTCTGCCATATGTACAAAAGAAGAAGCAATGGAAATCAGCTTTTTTCATGGAAGTACATTACGACTAAAAACACTGGCATTATACCTGCTGTCACTCATTCCATTTGTAATCTTCTTTGCATCAGTATTTTATGTAATATATCTGGGACACAGTTATTTTATAGAGGTCAGAAAGCTTAGGAACTGACTCCTTTAAGCAACACTATTTGTGTGAAGTGAAAAAAACATTAGAAACTTTACTGACTGCATTAGAACATGGAAAGATTATAATACAATGTGACAGCAATACAAAATATTATAATTAACTCAAAAAAAATATATATACCTTTATTTTGCTATAATGATGTTACATATAAAATTGGAGTTTATTATGTTGGTTTTAAAACAAGAAGAATTATTTGATGAGATAGATGCACTTTGGACAAAGGAAGCAAGCAAAAGAAAAACTGAAATTGATACAAATAGTGTATCTCTTATTGATGGAGATGAAGTTTTTCAAAAAATTGCAAAAAGATTAAATTCATAAATGACATACTCATTTCCATCCAGATGCTGTAGTTGACTATTATGAAGAGTGTAAAAAATTTTGACTCAATATTTACTAGGAGTTAATAATGGCTAATTTAGATGAATTTGAACTTGATATATTAAAAAGTGTCGAGAATGGAGAATGGGAAAGTAAAGGTAATATCATAGAACGTACACAAGAGTTACAATCAATTATTAAACATCAAAAGAAAAAAGCAATTTCTATAAGAATCTCAGAAAATGATTTGTATGAACTTAAAAGAAAATCACTAGAAAGTTCTATCCCTTATCAAAATTTAATACAAATGCTTATCCACCAGTTTACAACTGATAAAATCAAATTAAGTGTTTAAGAGATAATAAAAAGAGTTATTATTCCTCTTTTTCTTCTCCCTGCATCACCATTTTTCTGTATGCTTCATCTTTTGCAACCATGCCGGCTTCATATAAAAACTGACTCGGTACAAAGTTTTGTTTTTTGATTTTGTCATATTTGGCATAGCTTAGATAGAGGATGTCTTTTGCACGGGTGACTGCCACATAAAAAAGTCTTCTCTCTTCATCGAGACTGCCACCTCTTTGCATCAGCTTTCTGTTTGGAAACCGTCCGTCCATCAAATCTATGACATAGACTTCTTTGTATTCCAGCCCTTTGCTTGCATGCACGCTTAAGAGGTTGACGCCCTCGCCTTGCGTCAAATCAGAAGAACCCAAAATCATTGCATTTAAAAAGCGTTCATGCTCGGCGTAAGGTTTTGACAACTCTTCCAAAAGCAGTGTTTTTCTTTGAATTCTGCTCAATGATTCTGTTTTTTGTTTTTCATCTACTGAGCCGTCTTTGAGCGTGGCTCTTTTTGTTGCCAAGACATCTGCTATATACATGTAAAGCGCAGAGTTTGCGATTTTTTTCACAACCGTTTTTGGTTGTTTGACACCTTTGAGGTCTCGAAACAACAGATAAAAATTATGCAAAAAAGTGGCACTCTCTTTTGTCAGTTTTGGGTGTTTAAGTACAGGATTTTTCATAAACTTTGCTTCAAAACCCAGTTTTGCATATTTGCCTACTGCACCGAGTTCCAAAAAGTCATCAAAAAGCCCAAGTTGGTGATTTAATTTTCTTTTTTCAAAAGGATTTTTCATCGTCTCATCCGGTGCATACAGCCCGTAAAAAATACTCCCCTGTCCCAAAGTTTTCAGAGCAATATAAAGTTCTTTTGCCATAGCAGAACCAATGCCCCGCGCAAATTCAAAAAGATGAATAAACGCCATCATATCGGACTCATTCACAAGCAGAGTATATAAGTCCAAAATGGCTTTAATCTCACGCGAATCAAAAAAGCTTGTACCGCCTTTGCGTTTACAGGGAATGTCAAGCTCACGCAACCCTACTTCTATGCCGTCAGCCGAAGAGTTGTTGCGGAAGATGACCGCTATCTCCTCTCTTGGAGTTGATGTATCACGAATCATCGCAGCCATCGCATGGTACTGGTCAAACAGCTCATCAAAGGCCAAGAGTTTTGGAGCCTGTGCATCATAAACACGTGTCACTTCGAGCTTTTTGGGATAAATACGCTCATTGTGCTCTATTACCTTGTTTGCAAGAGAGAGAATAGGCACAGAGGAGCGGTAATTCTTAGTCAAAGTATGCACAACTGCATCAGGGTATTTTTTTGTAAATGAGCCTATGATTCCTATATCTGCCCCGTTAAAAGCATATATACTCTGGTCATAATCACCCACACAAAACAGCGAAGGCGGATTCATCGCATCGATCAGTGTACCTTGAAGTGCATTTGTATCTTGATATTCATCGACTAATACTTCTTTATAGCCTAAGTCGTCATTTTTACACATTTCTCTAAAATTTAAAAGCAAATCGTTAAAATTTAAAAAACCGTACTCTTTTTTCAAGGCTTCAAATTCATCCACTATATCTGCATATATCATGGCAAAAAGTTCATGCTCAGGGTATTTTTCTATAAGCCAGTCTTCAAAATTGTTTTGCAGTTCTGTATTTTGATAAAAAGAGTACAGATCATATAAATGATTGCCTCCATAAGGTTGTACTTCTGCTTCTATGTGCATAAAAGAACGCTTTTCAAAGACAGAGCGAAAAAGCGTTTTGAGCTCTCTTTGTTGTTTGAGCACTACTCTTTTGTCTCTTTTTTTAAGCCATCGGTAACTCACTGCATGAAAGGTTCCGGCATCTATTTTTTTGGCAACACCGGTACCAAAATACTCCGCGACACGCGCCACCATCTCTGCGGCTGCTTTGTTTGTAAAAGTTAAGAGCAAAATTTCATTTGGTGCAATACCATTGTTGAGCAAATGCCCTATTCTTCCAACTATGGTTGATGTCTTTCCTGTTCCGGCAGAAGCAATTATAAGATTTTTACTGTAAGGAGATGTCGCAGCAGCATACTGTTCTTCATTTAATCGAGACAATGGCATAAACAAACTCCTTGGGCAAAAATTTTAAGAGTGTGATTATACTTATTTATTGTTAAATTTATTTGTGATATGCTAAAATCATTTAAATTAAATATTGCAAGGCAGCCAATGGAAGAAAATAAAAAAATATTAGAGATTGTTTCCAACGAGGCAAAAAACTCTATCGCACAGATTCCTGTTGTCACACCTACTATTTATGCTTCGGTTTTTTCAGACTTTGCCAAAAAAAACAATCTTGAAATAGAAGACGAGGAGAGCCTCTCAAGAAAGATTATAGAAACTGAATGCTCACGATTTACAACTTTACAAAATGAAACATCCAAAAATGTACAGGCATTGAGCGAAAATACAAACAGAGCAATTCATGCTATTGAACAAAAAGATGAAAAAATTCTCAATCAGGTACTGCAAGAGACGCAATACCTTCGTCAGGAAATTGAAAAGCTTAAAGAATCTGTCTACAAAGATGAACTGACCCATGCATATAACAGAAAATGGCTTCACGATACTCACCTGGACCCACTTGGCAATACTTTTGTGCATAATGGAACGCTTGCTATTATAGATCTGAACTATTTTAAACAGGTTAACGATACACATGGTCACATTATCGGTGACAAAGTTTTAATATTTCTGACAAATGAACTGAAAAAATTAAAAATTCCTGTCATACGCTATGGAGGTGATGAATTTATCATACTCTTTGGCGACAGTGTTTCCGAGGAAAAAGCAAGCTCTTTTTTAAATAAAATCAGAGAAAATGTCCTTGGCAAAAAATTAAAAGCACACAATGACACATTTCGTGTCAGTTTCTCATTTGGTGTAGCCAAATTTAAAGAAAATGATCTACTGCCACAGGTTATAGAAGAAGCTGATAAAAATATGTACAATGATAAAATAGAGATTAAAAAGAGAGTAACCCACCCCAATCCACTAAAAACTAATACCTAAAAGAGGAGCGATAATTGCTTTAAGCTTCTAAAAAAGCAAGGTGATAAAAGATGGCAATAAAAGCAAGAGATAAATTAGCAAAGAAGCGTTCTAGAAAAGGGTATGCAGTACAAGCAGAATCAAACAAACTATTAAAGTTATTATCAAAAGTTCCAGACCACCGTAAA
>Ga0256840_1001927_pt1 | contig 18815 bp, 14 predicted proteins | sample 355202metaG_FD_185969 | JGI IMG/M metagenome (GOLD analysis project Ga0256840, IMG submission 185969) | Hydrothermal vent microbial communities from Mid Atlantic Ridge, Atlantic Ocean - 355-202 | ecosystem: Environmental > Aquatic > Marine > Hydrothermal vents | place: Atlantic Ocean: Mid...
TGACTGTTTTCACCCTGACAACGGGCATGGCCCTGGCCAAAACGCCCCTGCCAAAAGAAAACCATATCAATTATTCGCTGATGGCCGGCGTGGTGGCGGATAATATCCGCAAAACCTGCCCCAGCATATCGGCCCGGATGTTTGTCGCCTGGAGCAAGCTGAACGCGCTGAAATCCTATGCGATCAGCAAAGGCTATACCGAACCCGAGGTTCGGGCCTTCCTGAAAGATCCAAAAGAAAAAGCCCGCGTCAAAGGCATGGCGGCGGATTACCTGAAAGCGCATGGCGCGGTAGAAGGTGATCCCGAAAGCTATTGCGCTGTGGGCCGTGAAGAAATCGCCAAGAAAAGCCTTATTGGCCAGATGTTGAGGGCAAGATAACACCATGACCGACCTGCGCAAAATCATCATCGACGACACCGAAGTCGAAGTTGACGGGGCAATGACCCTTATTCAGGCTTGCGAGCAAGCAGGCGTGGAAATCCCGCGTTTTTGTTATCACGAACGCCTGTCCATCGCGGGGAACTGCCGCATGTGTCTGGTCGAGGTTGTCGGGGGGCCGCCCAAACCTGCGGCCTCCTGTGCGATGCAGGTGCGCGATCTGCGCCCCGGTCCCGAAGGCCAGCCGCCGGTGGTGAAAACCAATTCGCCGATGGTGAAAAAGGCCCGCGAGGGTGTGATGGAATTCATGCTGATCAACCACCCGCTGGATTGCCCGATCTGCGATCAGGGCGGCGAATGCGATTTGCAGGATCAGGCGATGGCCTATGGCCTGTCCGGCTCCCGTTACAAAGAACCCAAACGCGCGGTTGATAATCTGGAGCTTGGACCGCTGGTCGCCACCGAAATGACCCGCTGTATTTCCTGCACCCGTTGCGTGCGCTTTACCACAGAAGTGGCGGGTATTACCGTGATGGGCCAGATCGGCCGTGGCGAGGATGCGGAAATCACCGCCTATCTGGACGAAACCCTGAACAGCAACCTGCAAGGCAACATCATTGATCTGTGCCCTGTCGGCGCGCTGACCAACAAGCCCTATGCCTTCACCGCCCGCCCGTGGGAACTGACCAAGACCGAGACCATCGACGTGATGGACGCGCTGGGGGCCAACATTCGGGTCGATACCAAAGGGCGCGAAGTCAAACGCATCCTGCCGCGCAACCATGATGGCGTGAACGAGGAATGGATTTCCGACAAAACCCGTTTTGTCTGGGATGGGTTGCGTAGCCAACGTCTGGACCAGCCCTATGTGCGCGTGGCCGGCAAGCTGAAGCCCGCAACATGGGGCGAGGCGCTGGCCGCGGCTGCCAAAGCCATGAAAGACGCCAAGGTTGCCGGTCTGGTCGGTGATCTGGTTCCGGTCGAGGCCGCCTTTGCCCTGAAACAGTTGATCGAGGGGTTGGGGGGCAATGTCGAATGTCGCGTTGACGGGGCGAAACTGCCCGAAGGCAACCGTTCCGGTTATGTTGGCACCGCCACGATCGAGGATATCGACAATGCGCAGATGATCCAGCTGATCGGCTGTGATCCGCGCAACGAGGCACCGGTTCTGAATGCGCGCATCCGCAAGGCCTGGAGCAACGGGGCGCAGATTGGTCTGATCGGGCAGCCGGTAGACCTGACCTATGAGTATACCCACATGGGTGACAGCCGGGCCGATCTGATGGCGACCATGGACAAGAAATTCGACGAGGTACTGAAAGTGCCCTCCGTCGTAATCGTCGGCATGGGTGCGCTGCGCGAGGCCGATGGCGAAGCGGTTCTGTCCCAGGCGATGAAACTGGCCGAGGCCACAGACAGCAAACTGATGGTGCTGCACACCGCCGCCGCCCGCGTGGGCGCGATGGATGTGGGGGCCGTGACCGAAGGCGGCATGACCGCCGCGCTGGACGGGGCCGAAGTGGTCTATAATCTGGGCGCGGACGAGGTGGAAATCGCCAAGGGCGCGTTTGTGATTTATCAGGGCAGCCACGGCGACCGTGGCGCGCATCGGGCGGATGTGATCCTGCCGGCCGCCGCCTATACCGAGGAAAGCGGCGTATTCGTGAATACCGAGGGGCGGCCGCAGATGGCCAACCGTGCGGGGTTCCCTCCGGGGCAGGCCAAGGAAAACTGGGCCATCCTGCGGGCGCTGTCGGGGGAACTGGGCAATGCACTGCCATATGACACGCTGGCGCAGCTGCGTCAGGCGATCGTCGCCGAGGTGCCGCATATGGCGCAAATCGACGTGGTTCCGCAAAACGAATGGAAACGGGTGGCGCTGCGCGATCCGGCCAAAACGGCCACATTCCTGAACGCGATCAATGATTTCTATCTGACCAACCCGATTGCACGGGCCAGCAAGCTGATGGGCGAACTGTCGGCACTGGCCAAGGCACGCGGCGCAACAAAGGTGGCGGCAGAGTGATGATGCAGCAGGCGGTTCATAAGGCCCCGATTGCCCTTGCCCTTCTGGGCGGGGTGGCGGCTTGTGCGCCTGCGGAACCGGTTGATCCGGCTGTGTTCGAGCCGGAATATCTGGGGGTGCAAACGCGCCTGCTGGATGATGATCTGGTCAATATGTTCGTCACCATGCGCGGCGCGCGGGACCGGGCGGATGTGGCGGCCTATGCAGAATGTGCGGCGGCGGAATATACGCTGATCCGTGGCTACAATTATTTGCGCCATTTGCGCACAAATATTGACGAAAAGAATGGCCAGTGGCGCGGGGATGCTATTTATACCATCTCGAACGACAAGCCGCTGGGACTGAAGACAATTGATGCCAGGGCCGCGGTGGCCGGATGCGTCGAAAACAAGATACCAAGGGTGTGAGGACCAATGGCTGAATTTTTAGCAACCCCGCTGGGGATATTCGTACTAATCTTCGCACAAGTGCTTGCGATCATTGCCTTTGTGATGATCTCGCTGCTGTTTCTTGTCTGGGGCGATCGTAAAATCTGGGCCGCGGTGCAGATGCGCAAGGGGCCGAATGTTGTGGGGGCCTACGGGTTGCTGCAATCGGTGGCGGATGCGCTGAAATATGTGGTGAAAGAGGTGGTGATTCCGGCCGGCGCCGACAAGCCGCTGTTCATACTGGCGCCGATGATCGCCTTTGTGATGTCGATGCTGACATGGGCGGTGCTGCCGTTCAATGACGGCTGGGTTTTGGCGGATCTAAATGTCGCCGTGCTCTATGTGTTCGCCATCGGTGGGCTCGAGGTTTACGGGGTGATCATCGGCGGCTGGGCGTCGAACTCGAAATACCCGTTTCTGGGATCGATGCGTTCGGCAGCACAGATGATTTCCTACGAGGTGTCGATCGGGCTGATCCTGATCGGGGTGATCATTTCCACAGGCAGCATGAATTTCAGCGATATCGTGCGGGCGCAGGATGGTGATTACGGCTTCTTCAGCTGGTACTGGCTACCGCATTTCCCGATGGTGTTTCTGTTCTTCATCAGTGCGCTGGCCGAAACCAACCGCCCACCGTTCGACCTGCCCGAGGCCGAATCCGAACTGGTGGCCGGTTATCAGGTGGAATATTCCGCCACCATGTTCCTGCTGTTCATGGCGGGGGAATATCTGGCGATTTTCATGATGTGCGGCCTGATTTCGGTGCTGTTTTTTGGCGGCTGGCTGTCGCCGATCCCGGGCCTGCCTGACGGTGTGCTGTGGATGTTTGGCAAAATGGTGTTCTTCTTTTTCATCTTCGCGATGGTCAAGGCGATCACCCCGCGCTACCGCTATGACCAACTGATGCGCATTGGCTGGAAAGTATTCCTGCCGCTGTCGCTGGCATGGGTCGTATTCGTTGCCTTCATGGCACATTTCGGAGCCTTCGGCGGGGCCTATGCCCGCTGGGCCGTAGGGGGATAAGAACATGGCATTTGATTACGTTCGCGCAACCAAATACTTCCTGCTGTTTGATTACATCAAAGGCTTTCAGCTGGGATTCAAGTATTTCTTTGCCCCCAAGGCAACGCTGAACTACCCGCATGAAAAGGGGCCTCTGTCCCCTCGTTTTCGCGGCGAACACGCGCTGCGCCGCTATCCGAACGGCGAGGAACGCTGCATTGCCTGTAAACTGTGCGAGGCGATCTGCCCTGCACAGGCGATCACCATTGACGCCGAACCGCGTGACGATGGCAGCCGCCGCACCACGCGCTATGACATCGACATGACCAAATGCATCTACTGCGGCTTCTGCCAAGAGGCCTGTCCGGTGGATGCGATCGTCGAGGGGCCGAATTTCGAATTTGCCACAGAAACCCGCGAAGAACTGTTTTACGACAAAGAAAAACTGCTGGACAACGGCGACCGCTGGGAAGCCGAAATTGCCCGCAATCTGGAACTGGACGCGCCTTATCGCTAAGGCAAGCAGGGGCAACGACCCCGTGAACGAAGGGACATAGAAATGGGTGTAGCCGATTTCGCATTTTACATCTTCGCCATTAGTGCGGTGATCGGGGGGCTGTTTACGGTCGTCTCGAAAAACCCTGTGCATTCGGTGCTGTGGCTGATTTTGGCGTTCCTGTCATCGGCAGGGCTGTTTGTGCTGCTGGGGGCCGAATTCGTGGCGATGCTGCTGGTCATTGTTTACGTTGGCGCTGTGGCGGTTTTGTTCATGTTCGTGGTGATGATGATCGACGTGGACTTTGCCGAATTGCGTGGGCAGATGGCTAAATACGTGCCGATTGCGCTGTTGATCGGGGTGGTTTTGTTGCTGGAGCTGTCGCTGGCCTTTGGTGTCTGGCAGGTGTCGGAAAACGCCGAAGCGGTGCGCCGAGCCGTGGCCCCCGATATGACCGAGGTCCACAATACAGCCGCCTTGGGGCAGCTGATCTATGACAAATATATCTATCTCTTCCAGACGGCAGGGCTGATCCTGCTGGTGGCGATGATCGGGGCGATCGTGCTGACACTGCGCCACCGTGTGAATATCAAACGCCAGAACGTGATGGCGCAGATGCACCGCGATCCGTCCAAGGCAATGGAAGTGATCGACGTGAAACCGGGGCAGGGGTTGTAAGATGTTAACATTCAAATCAGTGCTTATCGGGTTTGCTGTTGGAGCGGCGATCATGTTTGCCCAGAATTTTTCCCGAAAAAACAAGAACATTAATAAGGGGCGTGATCATGATCGGAATTGAAAACTATCTGGCCGTCGGGGCCGCGCTGTTCGTGATCGGGATTTTCGGAATATTCCTGAACCGCAAGAACGTGATCATCATTCTGATGTCGATCGAGTTGATGCTGCTTGCTGTCAATATCAACCTTGTCGCCTTTTCGTCCTTTTCCGGCGATCTGGTCGGGCAGGTGTTCACCATATTCGTGCTGACCGTGGCCGCTGCCGAGGCAGCGATCGGTTTGGCGATCCTTGTTGTGTTCTTCCGCAACCGCGGCACGATTGACGTTGAAGACGTCAACGTGATGAAGGGGTAAATACGATGCTGCAAACAATACTTTTTGCCCCCCTGATCGGCGCGCTAATCGCCGGTTTCGGTTGGCGGATCATCGGCGAAAAAGGCGCGCAGATGCTGACCACGGGGCTGTTATTCCTGTCGGCGCTGCTAAGCTGGGTGGTGTTCCTGACCTTTGACGGGGAAACCCAGCACATCCAGATCCTGCGCTTTATCGAAAGCGGCACGCTGTCCACCGATTGGGGCATCCGGCTGGATCGTCTGACCGCGATCATGCTGATTGTGGTCACCACGGTGTCCAGTCTGGTTCACCTCTACAGCTTTGGCTATATGGAGGACGACCCGCAGTGGGGCGAGGGCCAGAACTACAAGGCGCGCTTCTTTGCGTATCTGTCGTTCTTTACCTTTGCCATGTTGGCGCTGGTAACGGCTGACAATCTGGTGCAGATGTTCTTTGGCTGGGAAGGGGTTGGCGTTGCGTCCTACCTGCTGATTGGTTTTTACTACAAGAAACCCAGCGCCAACGCCGCGGCGATCAAGGCCTTTGTGGTCAACCGTGTGGGCGATTTCGGCTTTGCCCTTGGCATCTTTGGCCTGTTCTATCTGACCGACAGCATCAAGATGGACGATGTATTCGCCGCCGCACCGCAACTGGCTGAAACCAACCTGCAATTCCTTTGGACGGAATGGAACGCGGCAAACCTGCTGGCCGTGCTGCTGTTCATCGGCGCGATGGGGAAATCGGCGCAGTTGTTTCTGCACACATGGCTTCCCGACGCGATGGAAGGCCCGACACCTGTGTCGGCCCTGATCCACGCCGCGACCATGGTGACCGCCGGTGTGTTCCTTGTCTGCCGCATGTCGCCGCTGATGGAATACGCGCCACAAGCCACCACATTCATCGTGGTAATCGGCGCGGCCACCGCCTTTGTCGCCGCCACAATCGGGCTGGTGCAAAACGATATCAAACGTGTGATCGCCTATTCAACCATGTCGCAACTGGGCTATATGTTCGTGGCGGCCGGTGTTGGCGCCTATGGGGTTGCCATGTTCCACCTGCTGACACACGCGTTTTTCAAGGCGATGTTGTTCCTTGGCGCCGGTTCGGTAATCACCGCGATGCACCACGAACAGGACATGCGCAACTATGGCAATTTGCGCAAGAAAATTCCGATGACGTTTTACGCGATGCTGATCGGCACGCTGGCAATCACCGGTGTGGGTATTCCGCTGACCAGCATCGGATTTGCCGGCTTCCTGTCCAAGGACGCGATCATCGAGAGCGCCTTTGCAGGCGGAACCGGTGCATCCTACTATGCCTTCTGGGCGCTGGTCATCGCTGCGGCGTTCACCAGTTTTTACAGCTGGCGTTTGATGTTCATGACCTTCTGGGGCAAGGCGCGCGGTGACGCACACACCCATGACCACGCCCACGAAAGCCCGCTGACCATGCTGGTGCCGCTGGGTGTTCTGGGTCTTGGCGCCGTCTTCTCGGGGATGGTCTGGTACAACAGTTTCTTTGGCGACCACGAAAAGATGCTGACGTTCTTTGGTATGGAACAGCATCAGGCCGAGGTTATGGCTGAAGGTGAAGCCGCATCTGAAGCCACCACAAGCCATGAGGCCATGAACGGGGGCGCCCCAAAGGGTGCGATCTTTATGGGGCCGGAAAACGAAGTGATCACAAAGGCGCATGAATCTCCGGCCTGGGTCAAGGTGTCGCCGTTTATCGCGATGGTTCTGGGCTTTGTGCTGGCCTGGTATTTCTACATCGTCAACACGGCCGCGCCGCGCCGTCTGGCGGAAATCCAGCCGATGCTGCACCGGTTCCTGCTGAACAAATGGTATTTCGATGAAATTTACGACGCGTTGATCGTGCGCCCTGCGTTCGCGATTGGCCGGTTCCTGTGGAAGAAGGGTGATATGGGCGTGATTGATGGCAGCATCAACGGGGTAGCGATGGGGATTATCCCGTTCTTTACCCGCCTCGCGGGCCGCGCACAAAGCGGTTATGTCTTTACTTATGCGCTGGCCATGGTGATCGGGATTGTTGTTCTGATCACATGGATGGCGATCAGCGGGGGGGCAGAATAATGGAAAACCTGCTTTCTATTGTCACCTTTATCCCCGCCCTTGCGGCTCTGATACTGGCGGTGTTCCTGCGCGGCAATGATGCTGCGGCGCAAAAGAACGCGAAATGGCTGGCGCTGCTGGCAACGTCGGCCACCTTCATCCTGTCGATCTTTATCCTGACCGGTTTCGAACCTGCAGATACGGGGTTCCAGTTTGTCGAGGAAAAGGACTGGATCCTTGGCCTGAAATACAAAATGGGCGTGGACGGGATTTCGGTTCTGTTCGTGATGCTGACCACCTTCCTGATGCCGATCACCATTGCGGCCTGTTGGGGTGTAACGGTGCGCGTCAAGGAATACATGATCGCCTTCCTGCTGCTTGAAACCCTGATGCTGGGCGTGTTTATGGCGCTGGATCTGGTGCTGTTCTATCTGTTCTTCGAGGCAGGCCTGATCCCGATGTTCCTGATCATCGGTATCTGGGGCGGCAAGGACCGGATTTATGCCGCGTTCAAGTTCTTCCTATATACCTTCCTTGGCTCGGTGCTGATGCTGGTCGCCATGATCGCCATGTATCGGGACGCGGGCACAACGGATATTCCGACGCTGCTGAACCACACGTTTAGCAGCAGCACGATGAGCATCTTCGGCTTCCAGATTATCGGCGGGTTGCAAACCCTGCTGTGGCTGGCGTTCTTTGCCTCCTTTGCGGTGAAAATGCCGATGTGGCCGGTGCATACCTGGTTGCCGGATGCGCACGTTCAGGCCCCCACGGCCGGTTCGGTTGTGCTGGCGGCGGTGCTGTTGAAGATGGGGGGCTATGGTTTCTTGCGGTTCAGCCTGCCGATGTTCCCTGTCGGGTCCGACATACTGGGGCCGCTGGTGCTGTGGTTGTCGGTGATTGCGATTGTCTATACCTCGCTGGTGGCAATGGTGCAGGAAGACATGAAAAAGCTGATCGCCTATTCCTCGGTCGCGCATATGGGCTATGTGACCATGGGTATCTTTGCGGTGAACCAGCAGGGTGTTGATGGCGCCATCTTCCAGATGATCAGCCACGGCTTTGTTTCCGGCGCGCTGTTCCTTTGCGTTGGCGTGATCTATGACCGGATGCACACCCGCGATATTGATGCCTATGGCGGTCTGGTCAACCGGATGCCGAAATATGCGCTGATCTTTATGTTCTTCACCATGGCCAATGTCGGTCTGCCCGGCACCTCGGGATTTGTCGGGGAATTCCTGACATTGATGGGGATTTTCCAGGTGAACACATGGGTTGCAGCCTTTGCCACAACCGGCGTGATCCTGTCGGCGTCCTATGCGCTGTGGCTGTATCGTCGCGTGGCATTTGGCGACCTGATCAAGGAAAGCCTGAAATCCATCACAGATCTGGATACCCGCGAGAAGCTGATCTTTGCTCCATTGGTGTTCATGACCCTGCTGCTTGGGATTTATCCGGCGCTGGTGCTGGATATCATCGGCCCCTCGGTCGAAGCGCTTGTTAACAACTATCACGCAGTGATCCCGGCCGATGCGGCCGCGGCACTGGCAACACATTAGGGGTGGCGAAATGCTGAACGCCGATATTTCCATTGTTCTGCCTGAAATCACCTTGGCGGTATTCGCCATGGCCGCCCTGATGTTCGGGGTCTACACCAGCAAGGACAAGGTGGCACCGCTGATCCTTTGGGTCACGTCCGCCGTTCTGGCCGGCATCGGCATCTGGATTGCCCTGTCGCCCGCGGGCACGCACACCGCATTCCACGGGGCCTTTGTGGATGACAGTTTCTCGCGCTTTGCCAAGGTGGTGATCCTGCTGTCCGCCGCTGCCGTGTTGCTGATGAGTCAGGATTTCATGTCACGCCGCGGCTTGTTGCGGTTTGAATACCCCATTCTGGTGGCCTTGTCGGCTGTCGGTATGATGATGATGGTTTCCGCTGGCGATCTGATGGCGCTGTATATGGGGCTGGAACTGCAATCACTGGCGCTTTATGTTGTGGCCTCGCTGAACCGCGATAGCCTGAAATCGACCGAAGCGGGCCTGAAATACTTTGTGCTGGGCGCCTTGTCGTCGGGCATCCTGCTGTATGGTGCGTCACTGGTTTACGGCTTTGCCGGAAGCACGGTGTTCTCGGACATCATCGTTTCCGCCGAAGGTCGCATCCCGCTGGGGCTGCTGTTTGGCCTGACATTCGTGATCATGGGGCTGGCGTTCAAAGTGTCCGCCGTGCCGTTCCACATGTGGACACCTGATGTTTACGAGGGCTCGCCGACACCGGTCACCGCCTTCTTTGCCACCGCGCCGAAAATGGCCGCGATGGGGCTGTTTGCCCGCGTGGTGCATGATGCCTTTGGCATGGCAGTGGCGGACTGGACCCAGATCATTGCGCTGTTGGCCGTGGCCTCGATGTTCCTTGGGGCGATTGCCGCGATCGGGCAGAAAAATATCAAACGCCTGATGGCCTATTCGTCCATTTCCCACATGGGGTTCGCCCTGATGGGGCTGGCGGCTGGCACCGTTGGCGGGGTTCAGGCGATGCTGGTTTACATGGCGATCTATATCACCATGAACATCGGCACCTTCGCCTTTATCATGTCGATGGAGAAAGACGGCCGTCCGGTAACCGACATTGCCTCATTGAACCAGTATTCCAAGGCTGAGCCGCTCAAGGCGCTGGCCATGCTGGTGCTGCTGTTCTCGTTGGCCGGTGTGCCACCGATGGTCGGTTTCTTCGGGAAATTCTATGTGCTGAAAGCGGCCGTGGACGCCAATATGACATGGCTGGCGATTGCCGGTGTGGTCGCCTCGGTGATCGGGGCGTTCTATTATCTGCGGATCGTTTACTACATGTATTTCGGCGAAGCCAATGATGATGCGCTGGACAAACGCATGGCCCCGACCCAATGGGTGTTCCTGATGGCATCGGCTGCTATCATGCTGCTGGGTCTGGTCAACCTGTTCGGTGTAGACGGCTTTGCGGCAACCGCGGCCGAGGCTCTTGTCAACTAACGACTGGCCTGTCGGCTATGGGCGGATCATTCTGCCCGAGGTCGACAGCACCCTTAATGAGGCATCCCGTCAGGCCCCGTCATTGGCGGGGCCGACATGGATTCTGGCCCTGCGCCAGACCGCAGGGCGTGGGCGGCGCGGGCGGGAATGGGTGGATCCGGACGGAAATTTTGCCGCAACTTTGGTGATGCGCCCGGGTGGCGGGCCGGAGCGTGCGGCGCTGCGGTCCTTCATTGCCGCGCTGGCTTTGTATGATGCGGTTTGCGCCTGCTGCCCCGGACTTGATCCGGGGCCTTCCGGCAGCAACAACACGAGGCCCCGGAGCAGGTCCGGGGCAGCGCGGATCGCGTTGAAATGGCCAAACGACGTGCTGCTGAATGGCGGCAAGCTGGCGGGGATATTGTTGGAAAGCAACAGCACCGGCACCCTGTCAATCGGCATCGGCGTGAACCTGTTGAACGCCCCCGATGCAACACAGGTCGAGGAGGGCGCTGTGCCCCCCGTCAGCCTGTTGTCGGAAACCGGTGCAGATGTCACGCCCGAGGATTTCCTGAACGCCCTTGCCCCCGCCTTTGCCCGATACGAGGCGCAGTTCAACACCTACGGGTTTGCCCCGATCCGAACCGCATGGCTGGACCGCGCGGCGCGTCTGGGGCAGGTGATCACGGCCCGCATGGGCACGGCCGAGCAGACGGGCACGTTTGAAACGGTGGACGACAGTGGCGCACTTATACTAAGGACAAATCAGGGCCTTCAGGCGATTCCTGCGGGCGAGGTATATTTCTAGGCGCAATTCCGAATAGCGGGGAGCCGTTTTCGGGACCAAATCGCGCGATAACAAAAGGAAGCGCCATATGCTTTTGGCAATCGACTGCGGCAATACCAATACGGTGTTTTCCCTATGGGATGGCGAAAAATTCCTCTGCACCCTGCGCACCTCTACCCACCATGCGCGCACGGCGGACGCCTATTTCACATGGTATTCCACATTGATCGGCCATTACGGCATCGAAGCCCCGATCACCGATGTGGTGATTTCCTCGACCGTGCCGCGGGTGGTCTGGAACCTGCGCGTTTTTGCGGACCGTTTCTTTGGTTGTCGCCCGCTGGTGGTGGGTAAACCCGAATGCCTGCTGCAACATACCCCGCGTGTGGATACCGGCACAGCCGTGGGGCCGGACCGGCTGGCCAATGCCGCCGGTGCCTTTGATCGCCACGGGGGCGATGTGATGGTGGTGGATTTCGGCACGGCCACCAATATCGACGTGGTGGCCGGTGACGGTGCCTATGTTGGCGGGGTGATTGCCCCCGGCGTCAACCTGTCGCTGGAAGCGTTGCATCAGGGTGCTGCCGCCCTGCCGCATGTGGATATATCGCAGCCGGACAAGGTGATCGGCACCAATACGGTGGAATGTATCCAGTCGGGGATTTTCTGGGGCTATGTCGGGTTGATTCAGGGGTTGACCCAAAGGGTGCGGGACGAATATGGCAAACCGATGAAGATTATCGGCACCGGCGGGCTTGCCCCGCTTTTCGCGCAGGCAGAAACGCTGTTTGACACGATCGAGGACGATTTGACCATGTATGGTCTGGTGGTGATCCACGCCTATAACAAAGAGCAGGGAAATATATGACGAAATCTGACCGGCTGATCTACCTGCCTCTTGGCGGGGCGGGCGAAATCGGCATGAACGCCTATGTCTACGGCTATGGCAAACCGGGTAAGGAACGGCTGATCCTTGTCGATATCGGCGTAACCTTCCCCGATATGGACAGCAGTCCGGGGGTGAACCTGATCGTGCCTGATATTGCCTGGCTTGAAGCGAACAAAGGCCGGCTGGATGCGATTTTCATCACCCATGCGCACGAAGACCATGTTGGCGGTTTGGGCCACCTGTGGCGTCGTCTGGGCGCACCTGTCTATGCGCGGGCCTTTACCGCCCACCACGCACGCCGCAAGATGGAGGATGCCGGCCAGTCGCCGGACGAGGTAACCACCGTTTCCCCCTATCCGGAAACCGTAAAGGCGGGACCGTTCACGGTGTCGTTCCTGCCGATATCCCACTCGATCCCCGAAAGCTCGGGCCTTGTTATCGACAGCCCTGCGGGGCGGGTGATCCACACGGGCGATTTCAAACTGGACGAAACACCGGTTCTGGGCGAGCCGTTTGACGAAGCGCTATGGCGCGAGGTGTCCAAGGGCGGGGTCAAGGCGCTGGTCTGTGATTCCACCAACGTCTTTTCCGAACACGAGGGCCGTTCCGAGGCCAGCGTGAAACCCGAGATTACCAAGCTGGTGGCGGGGGCCAAAGGGATGGTTGTGGCCACCACCTTTGCCTCGAATATCGCGCGGTTGAAAACTCTGGCCGAGGCAGGGCAGGCGGCGGGGCGTGACGTGTGCCTGCTGGGCCGTGCCATGCAGCGGATGGTGGCGGCGGGTGAAGCCACGGGGATCATTGGAAAATTTCCGGCAACCATTCCGGTCGAGGAAGCCCGCGATCTGCCGCGAAACAAGTTGATGCTGATCGTCACAGGTAGTCAGGGCGAACGCCGCGCGGCCTCGGCCCAGCTATCACGCGGGAAATATCTGGGGATGACGATGAAGGACGGGGATATGTTCCTGTTTTCCTCCAAAACCATTCCCGGCAATGAACGTGGCGTGATCCGCATCATGAACGCCTATTCCGAAATGGGTGTGGACATTGTCGATGACAGCGCCGGACGCTACCACGTTTCCGGCCATGCCAACCGGCCCGATCTGCTGCGGATGCATGACATTGTGAACCCCGAAATGGTGATCCCGATGCACGGCGAACACCGACATCTGCGCCAGCACACGCGGCTGGCCATTGAAAAGGGCCGCGCCGGGGCACTGCTGGTCAACGGCATGATGGCCGACATTTCCGGCCCCGCGCCTGATGTGGTGGAATACATCGAAACCGGCCGCACCTATCTGGACGGCAGCGTGCAGATTGGCGCGATGGACGGCATTGTCCGCGACCGGATCCGCATGGCGTTGAACGGGCATGTGACGGCCACCGTGATCATGGACGAAGACGACGAACCACTGGGCGATGCCTGGGTCGAGGTGATGGGGCTGGCCGAACTGGGCAAATCCAACATGCCGCTGGTCGAGGTGGTCGAGGGCGATCTGGGCCAGATTCTGATGCGAATGAACGACAAGACCTTGCAGGATGATGACAAGATGGAAGAAGCAATCCGTCGCGAAGTGCGCCGGTCGGTGATGGACGAGATTGGCAAGAAGCCCGAGGTGACAGTGGTTATCAGCCGGTTGATCGGCTAGCGATGGCGTAAGGCGGGGTTAACCCCGCCCTACGGTAGAGCAAATCCAATCAAATTGCATTCACACAGCACCCCGAACGCATTTGCTTACGCAAACGCTGCCTCGGGGCGCTGTGTGAATACATGATTCTGAATGGATTGGATGCGCTCTAACTTTCGCGACGGTCGTCAAAGCTTTTGGCGATGAAATCGGGCATGTGGTCGCCCATGCCGACAACCTTGTTCTGGTTGCCACGGCCTTTGTTATTGTTGCCCTTGTTCCCGCCACGATTGCGATCACGCGGGGCGCGCTTTTGCGGTTCGGGTTTGGGCTGTTCTGCAGGTGCTTCCACCGCTTCCTTGGCCTCTACTGGCGCTTCGGCTTTTGGCTTGCGGCTGCGGCGGGTGCGTTTGGGCTTTTCGGTCACTTCATCCTTTGGCACCTCGGGGGCGGAGGAGGATTTGCCTGCCAGCGGGTTTTCCAGACGGGGGATTTCGTTCCCGACCAGTTTTTCGATGTCTTCCAGATTCTTTTCGTCGCGCGGCACGCAGATCATCAGTGCCGTGCCCTTTTTACCCGCGCGCCCCGTCCGGCCGATACGGTGAACGTAATCTTCGGCATGGCCCGGAACGTCGAAATTGAACACATGGCTGACATCGGGAATATCCAGCCCGCGGGCGGCAACGTCGGATGCGCAAAGAAAGCGGATCGTGCCGTCACGGAACCCCTGAAGCACTTCCATGCGGCGGCTTTGTTCCAGATCGCCGTGGATCGGTTCGGCGTTATAGCCGTGCTTTTTCAGAGACTTGGCAACGGCATCCACATCCATCTTGCGGTTGCAGAAGATGATTGCATTTTTGCACCCCTCGCCCTCGCCCTCGATCATCGCGCGCAGCAGGGCGCGTTTTTCGCTGGCTTCGCGGCGTTTGTTTTCCGAGCGGAACATCACCACGCCCTGTTTGATATTCTCGCCGGTGGTTGCGGCGCGGGCCACTTCGATTTTGGCGGGATTCGACAGGAAGGTGTTGGTGATCCGTTCGATTTCGGGGGCCATCGTGGCGCTGAAAAACAGGGTCTGTCGGGTGAACGGCGTCAGGGAAAAGATGCGCTCGATATCGGGGATAAAGCCCATATCAAGCATCCGGTCGGCCTCGTCCACCACCATGATCTGAACGCCGGTCAGCATCAGCTTGCCGCGCTCGAAATGGTCCAGCAGGCGGCCGGGGGTGGCGATCAGAACATCGACGCCACGGTCGATCAGCTTGTCTTGTTCCTTGAAGGAAACGCCACCAATCAGCAGCGCCTTGGACAGTTTGCTGCCCACAGCGTAGTTGTCGAAATTTTCAGCCACCTGCGCGGCCAGTTCCCGTGTGGGGGCCAGCACCAGCGAGCGTGGCATCCGCGCACGCGCACGGCCACGGCTGAGCATGGTGATCATCGGCAGGGTGAAGCTGGCGGTTTTCCCTGTGCCTGTCTGGGCGATCCCCAGAACATCACGCCCTTCAAGCGCTGGCGGAATCGCACCGGCCTGAATGGGGGTAGGGGTTTCGTAACCTGCGGCTTCGACCGCTTTTAATACTTTGGGCGATAATTTTAAATCGGCGAATTTTGTCATTGTTATCCGTGTTCTACGGCATTTCGCGCCGCATCGGTTCTGGGGGCGGGTGGCCCGGATGGCCAAAAGTTATGCACAAGCATCCCCCGAATAATGTCTGACCTACTGAAAATATGCGGCGGGGTCAATGAAGGTTCCGGATTCCGGTAAATACCGGCACGACTGCGGCAAAACGATAAAGACTGTGTATTTGGCAGTATATTTAAATGTCTTAAATAATTCATATTTATGAATGGTTTAGTGGTATCAGTCGGAATAGCCAATAAACAAAGGTGCTTTTGGGCGGGATATTTTGCGCCAAAGGGGCATTGCGGCACAGGGCCGCAACGCCCGTTACAGCATCATTTCCTTGGTCGCGGTCAGTTTTACATCGGGATAATCGCGCACAACGCGGTCAATGTCCCATTGCAGCCGCGTTAGATAAACCGAGTCGCCATCGTTGTCGGTAGCCATATGCCCCTTGTTTTCATTCACAAACTTATCCACAGCCTCTTTTGGGCCGGCAACCCAGCGGGCGGATGTGAACTGGCTGGCCTCGAAGCGCACCGGCAGGTTGTATTCCTGCTCGATCCGGCTGGCCAGAACCTCGAATTGCAGCGCGCCGACCACGCCGACGATAAAGCCCGAGCCGATCATCGGTTTGAACACCTTGGCCGCACCTTCCTCGGCAAACTGCATCAGCGCCTTTTCCAGATGTTTTGCCTTCATCGGATCGCCCGCGCGCACGGTTTGCAGCAATTCGGGCGCAAAGGACGGGATGCCGGTGACGCGCAGGGCTTCGCCTTCGGTCAATGTGTCGCCGATGCGCAATTGCCCGTGGTTGGGGATGCCGATGATATCGCCGGCCCATGCTTCTTCGGCCAGCTCGCGATCGGCCGCCAGAAACAGCACGGGGTTGGAGATGCTCATCACCTTTTTGCTGCGCACATGGGTCAGTTTCATGCCGCGCTTGAAATGGCCCGAGGCCAGCCGCACAAAGGCCACGCGGTCGCGGTGTTTGGCGTCCATATTGGCCTGCACCTTGAATACAAAACCGGCGACTTTCTTTTCCTCGGGCATCATCGGGCGAGGGGTGGCGGGCTGTGGCTGTGGCTCGGGGCCATAGTTGGCGATGCCGTCCATCAGTTCCTTCACCCCGAACGAATTGATCGCCGAGCCGAACCAGATCGGGGTCAGGGTGCCTTCCAGCAGCGCCTTGGCGTCCATCGGCGGCATCAACTCGCGCACCATTTCCACGTCTTCGCGCAGCTTTTCCAGCAGGTCGGCGGGGACATGTTCGGCCAGTTTCGGATCATCCAGCCCGTTGATAGAAACGCTTTCGGCCACCTTGTTGCGGTCGGCGCGGTCCATCAGCTCCAGACGGTCGCGCAGCAGATCGTAACAGCCGATAAAATCGCGGCCAACCCCGATGGGCCAGCTTGCCGGTGTCACGTCAATCGCTAGATTTTCCTGGATTTCGTCGATGATTTCGAACGTATCGCGGCTTTCGCGGTCCATTTTGTTACAGAAGGTCAGGATTGGCAGATCGCGCAGGCGGCAGACCTCGAACAGTTTTTGCGTCTGGCTTTCGATGCCCTTGGCCCCGTCGATCACCATCACAGCGGCGTCCACTGCCGTCAGGGTGCGGTAGGTATCCTCGGAAAAATCCGAGTGGCCGGGGGTATCGACAAGGTTGAAGCGGTAGGTGTCAAAATCGAACGACATGGCGGAAGCCGAAACTGAAATGCCGCGTTCCTGCTCCATCTTCATATAGTCGGATCGGGTGCGGCGGGATTCGCCCTTGGCGCGCACCTGTCCCGCCATCTGGATCGCGCCACCATAGAGCAGAAATTTTTCCGTCAGTGTGGTTTTACCCGCATCGGGGTGGCTGATGATCGCGAATGTGCGGCGCCGCGCGATTTCGGGCGGCAATACGGGGCGATTTGTGCTTTGGTCCAACATGGTCCCGCGTATAGGGGCGCGGGGTTACGAGCGCAACACAAAGTGGCCCGGGTCTACCTCGTCATAGAGCGACGGGCCGGGGTCGTAATCCAGCGGGAAGATCGGCGAGGGGATCGGTTTGAAGTTCAGATCCGATTCGACCTTGCGCTTGCGGGGGTCGGCCACCGGAACGGCAGACAGCAGGCTTTGGGTGTATTCGTGCCGGGGGTTTTCAAACACCGCTGCGCGCGGGCCGATTTCCACGATGCGGCCCAGATACATCACGGCGGTTCGGTGGCTGACCCGTTCGACCACGGCCATATCGTGGCTGATGAACAGGAAGGAAATGCCAAGGTCGGCCTGTAGTTCCATCATCAGGTTCAGCACCTGCGCCTGCACGGTCACATCCAGCGCCGAAACGGATTCATCGGCGATGATCAGTTTCGGGTTCAGTGCCAAGGCCCGCGCAATCGCCACCCGCTGACGTTGGCCGCCGGACAATTCGTGCGGGTAGCGGCGCATGAATTCGCGCGGCAATTCCACGCGGTCAAACAGGTTTGCCACGCGGTCATGCAGTTCGGAGCCTTTGTGAATACCGTAATTGATCAGCGGCTCGGCCACCTGATCGGACAGGCGCATTTGCGGGTTCAGCGATGCAAACGGGTCTTGAAACACCATCTGCATATGCCGCCGCGCCTCGCGCAGTTCGGTGTTGTCCATCTGCAAAACATCCTGCCCGTTCAGCAGAACCTGACCGGATTGCGGATCGTTCAGACGCAGGATTGAACGGCCGCAGGAGGATTTACCACAGCCCGATTCCCCCACCAGCGACAGGGTTTCCCCGACATTCAGGGAAAAGGAAACATCCTCGACCGCATGCACATTGGAAATGGTGCGCCGCAGCAAACCGCCCTTGACCGGAAACCGCTGCACAAGGTTTTTAACATCCAGCAGCAGCTCGTCGGTCGCGGTGATCGGCTCGCCCGCATGGGGGTTTTCCTCGCCCAGAATACGCATCCGTTCGGGGGCCGATTTGCCGCGCATCTCGCCCAGTTTGGGGACGGCGGACAGCAGGGCCTTGGTGTAATCCTTTTGCGGGTTCTCGAAAATTTCGGTGACACTGCCTTCCTCGACCATATTGCCACGGAACATCACCACCACCCGGTCGGCCATTTGCGCCACCACCGCCATATCGTGGGTGATGAACAGAACAGCAGTGCCGGTTTCGCGTTTCAGCCGGTCGATCAGCGCCAGAATTTCGGCCTGAATGGTCACATCCAGCGCGGTTGTGGGTTCATCCGCGATCAGTACACGCGGCTCGCAGGCCAGCGCCATGGCGATCACCACACGTTGGCGCATCCCGCCGGACAATTCGTGCGGGTATTGCTTCAGGCGGCGTTCGGGTTCGGGGATGCGCACGCGGCGCATCAGTTCCAGCGCGTGATCGGCGGCCTCTTTTTTCGACATGCCTTTGTGAACGCGCAAACCTTCGGTCAACTGGCGTTCGATGGTGA
>Ga0256840_1001928_pt1 | contig 18797 bp, 21 predicted proteins | sample 355202metaG_FD_185969 | JGI IMG/M metagenome (GOLD analysis project Ga0256840, IMG submission 185969) | Hydrothermal vent microbial communities from Mid Atlantic Ridge, Atlantic Ocean - 355-202 | ecosystem: Environmental > Aquatic > Marine > Hydrothermal vents | place: Atlantic Ocean: Mid...
ATAGGCTTAAAAATGTAAGCATTAAGGTCAAAATAGAACAAATTTAGCGATTGATCCGATATTTTTTAAAAATATGGCTCAATTATCAGAGTAACTTGGGAAATGAAACTTCATGCAAAGGTCTCAAGATAAATCAAATAGGTTTTAATAATGGCAACCACCGTAGCCGTCGTATCGGACACCCATGCATTTCTTGATCCGCGAATCATAGAGCTTATCCGTGAATGCGACATTGCCATTCATGCCGGTGATATTTGCGGTGCAGATATTCTTGAAAAAATGCAACCTAAAACAGGCAAAGTTATTGCTGTTACTGGCAATAATGATCCTTATTGTCATATTACAAATAAAAAATTACCTAAGGTACTGAGTGTTGATCTTCCCGGAGGGAAAATCACTATAGAGCATGGACACGTTCACGGTGCACATCAACCCTGCCATGACTCTTTACGAAATACACATAGCGATGCCAAAGTCATTATCTATGGGCATACACACAAACAAGTCATCGATAAAAGCAGTAATCCTTGGGTTGTTAATCCTGGCGCTGCTGGTAACACACGTAACCATGGCGGCCCTTCGTGTTTGGTTATTACTTGCAGTGAAGATACCGAATGGAAAATAGAAAAATTCCGCTTTTCTGAAAACGAACCAAATATTTAAGCACCGGTTAAGCCTCTGGCAAATATACTTCGTATACTGAAGCTAACAAAAATAATAGTTCAGCAAATCAATAATATTCAAAAAAGGAAAATTCATGGAACAAAGTAATCCATATTCAACACCAACCGCCGCTGTTAGCGATATTCAAAGCGATGATGGTTTTGGTGATTTAAAAATATTTACAGCAAAAGGTCGTATTGGGCGTATTCGTTACATAATGTACACAATAGGCATTACCCTTGTAGGCGCACTTCTTGCTGGACTAATGATGTTGATTCCTGTCGCTGGACCCTTTCTAATGGGGGCTGCCTATATTGCTATTTTTGTGATTTCTATTTTTTTAACCATTCAACGTTCACACGACTTTAATGTCACGGGATGGCTTAGTTTGGTAATGTTTATCCCATTAGTCTCATTAATATTTTACGTTATCCCTGGCACCAAAAGCTCGAATAAATATGGCCTACAGCCACCACCTAATGGTAAGGCAATGACTATCGTAGCATTATTGTTATTAGCTGTTTTTGTTATAGGAGTTCTTGCTGCTATAGCACTTCCTGCCTATCAAGACTATGTAACAAGAGCTGCTGCTGGCTAATACAACCTATCAACCTTAACTAAAACCATTTCACCCTAAGATGAGTGAAGTGGCTTTTTTACAGTCTGTTCATATTTTGGCAAATACAAAGCTCACTCACTTTACCCCAAAAATTCTCAAAAGCTGTTGATCTCCTAACGTTTTAGCTATGTCAATAGCACTTAATCCATCCGACGTTCTTGCATGGGGCGACGCCCCTTTTTGTATCAGATAATTTGCAATATTAGCTTGACGAAATCTTGCCGCATGATGAATTGGCAACCAATTCTTTATGGTTCGTGCATGAATGTTTGCCCCATGATTTATCAAGTAAATAACCGAAGTATAACGTCCATTAGCTGCCGCCATATGCAAAGAGGTTTCCCTTTCTCTATTGGCACTATTTACATCAACTCCTTGCTGCAACAAATGTGTGATTAGTTTTACATTCCCCGTCGTTGCTGCCGCAAATAACTCATCTTTATCTGGAGTAGGCGTTTGCACAGTAGGCTGATGAGCGGGCGTAGATAACGCAACTTTACGCTGCAAACGCTGCTTTGGCGCCACTTTCTTTTTCATCGTTTGCGCTTTGTATTTTGTTGCAGGTTGCAAGACTAACTGGCTTTGATATTCCATCTGTAACGATGCATTTATATCCTCCATCGTAAAAACATCATCTGAGAATACAGAATACGTGGGCAACAATAGTAATATAAACAACCAATAAGGGGCTTTGTTTCTACGCATAATTTCTCCAAAATTTTGTACAACTACTCTCTAAATCCAATGATAGAACATTTTAAAATCATGACTACTTAGCTTGTACAAGCTGGGTTTTAAAGAAGGCTCTTGCAAAGCGCTTACCTAATTCTAATTGCCCTTCCGTATTGTAATGTAAACCATCATTTCGCTTTGCCAAATCATCTGTTTTTACCAAGCGGAGGTTTCTTATACGTCTAGCTGATAGCTTTTGTGCGTGCTGAACAATAGCTGTTGAAGGGAACATTTCTAAAGGTGGATTAATACTACCCATAATAAACATGGCATTAGGCGAATATAGCTTTGAACGCAAAGCACTCACAAATCGATTGAGATTACCCGCGTATTGCTTTGCTGCACTAGTATATTTTGCATCTGTCTCACCTTGCATCCAAATAATCCCAGCGAGATTATCACTCTTACTATCAAATTGAATATTTACGGTTTTAATTAATTTATTGAATAACGGCCCTGCACTAGCATTTCTCGTCGAATTAGCTTTATTTGCATTCCATATTGGGTCCCATGCAAACATTGAAGTACCACCCACAGCAAACTTTATCAGCTTGATTTTATCATGAGGAAAGTGACGAGAAATCTCATGTGCAAAACCAATTTCGGGGCCAAAATGTTTGAAACGATTTAGAGGCGCTTTGTAACCATTATAAAAAAACTCAACATTGTTCGGGGCTCGTCGATATGCAGGTGCAAGCTTCGAGGCATCTCCCTGACCAGCCATGTTGGACTGACCTGCCAATATAAAAATTAAGTCTTTAGCCTGTGCATTAAATGTCGCTAAAAAGAGTAAAACAATAAGTGCTAAAGGTCGTTTAATTAAAATTGTCATAGTTTTGTTTTTTTAGCACCTAAAATTTATATTTAACCGTATAGTAACATTAGCCATCAATTCGAGAACAACAAATGATTTTAAAAAGCCTCCTCACTCTTAGCTCAATTTTTGTCATCAACAGTGCATTTGCGACAAGCACCCAAGTAATACCTGAAAAGTGCCAATCACAACGTGTAAAACTACAGATGCTCGGCACACGTGGCCCTGAGTTGATTGATAATCAAGCATCCACAGGCTACCTCATCTGGTTAGATAACAAAGCTCGTGTCATCGTGGATGCTGGCCCTGGAAGCTTACAACGGTTTAAACAAAGTAAAGCTGATTTTAGAGATGTTGATACAATGCTGTTTACTCATTTTCATGTGGATCACAGTGCTGATTTTTCAGCCTATATTAAAGGCGCATTTTTTACAGATCGCTCTAAAGACCTAACCGTTTTTGGCCCTACAGGTACAAAATTTGTTTCTTCAGCAAAACAATTTGTTGAACGCTCGATTGGTGAAAATGGTCTGTATCCTTACCTAGGAAGATTTCTTGCGTCAGACCAACCCAGCCTTTATAAAATCGACGTGAAAAATATTCCTTGGTCATTCAGCGATTTAAGCATTCGAAATTTAATCACTAATGGGGATATTCATATAAAAACAGTATCAACACACCATGGCCCTTTCCCATCACAAGGATATCGTGTTGAATTAGCGGGCTGCTCAATTACTTTTTCTGGGGATATGAGTGGTCGTTTAGGTGAGATGCCCACACTCGCTAAAAACTCAGATATTTGGGTGGCGCATAACGCAATCAATGAAAGCGCGACGGGAATCGCCGCAAATTTGCACATGACCCCAACCATGATTGGCAAAATTGCAAAAAAGGCAAACGTGAAAAAGGTTTTATTAACGCACTTAATGAAACGAAGCTTATCCGTTAAGCCTGAAACGTTAAAATTGATTAAAAAGAGCTATAAAGGTGATGTTAGTTTTCCAAAAGACTTAGATATTATTCATCCTTGAAGGTTTTCTAGGTTTTTTATATAACCCCGCCTCTTTTTTGCTTTTTTATACGCCCTAAGCGTAAAACGGCAAGCTCTAATAGTTGAGTTAGTCGTTTTAAAAAGCAAAACGATAAGCTCACTAAAAGTATATTGCTACATCTTCCAAAGGAAGTGTTGATGCTGGTTGTAGTATCGTAATACTGTTGATTTAAATACAAATCATCGAAAAAGAGGGGGGGTGGTCAATAGAAACAGCTTAAATCAGCAATTTAAGGCTTCTTTTGGTAAATATTTCACCCAATCAACGTTATTATCCCCAATCGTAAAGAAGTAAGGGTTCAATAATGAGTCTTTTGTATTGTACAGCAGAGGTGACAGATCAATTTTTACCAAGCTCCCGCCTGCTTCATCCACAATACAATGCGCTGCGGCGGTATCCCATTCAGATGTTCCCCAAAGTCGTGGATAAAGGTCAACAAGACCTTCTGCCACCATACACATCTTTAAAGAACTTCCCATGCTGACTAATTCATAGTCACCTAAATCATTTTTATAGTTCTCTAAAAATGCTGAAAGTGTTTTACCCGGGTGAGAGCGACTACCTGCAAAAACCGTTTTCTTCGGTATTTTACGAGCAGTGATCTTATGAGGTACAGACTTAACTTTAGTACTTTCTTTATAGCTACCATGACCACGACAAGCGTAATAACTTATCCCCAAAGCTGGCGCATAAATCACCCCCAAGATAGATTCATTTTTATGAATGAGCGCTATGTTTACCGTAAAGCTATCGTAGCGTTTTATGAACTCTTTCGTTCCATCCAAAGGATCTACCAGCCAATAAGTTTCTCTTTTTTCTCGCTCCGTATACGAAACACCTAGGGATTCTTCTGAAAGAATGGGAAACAAAGGCAATAACTTATTCAGTTCTTTTTCGATCAAATCATGAGCCGCTAAATCGGCGGTAGTAACGGGTGATTTATCCGCTTTTGTTTCAACTTCAAAACCTGCCTCGTAGACCTCCATTATTTTCACCCCTGCTTGCTTAGCGATGCGTACAACGTCAGGTAGTAGTTGTTCAAGTTGTTTTGACTTCATCTATTTTTCCTAAGATGTGTATCTAATAAATAAAGTGCGGCAACACTGCGACCTTCAGAAAAATCTTCGCGCTCTATCAGCTTATCTATCTCGCTGATTTTCCATGGCACGACTTCAATTTCTTCGGGTTCATCACCTTCTTCACGGCGCTCTCTCAAATCTTCCGCTAAAATAATATTTGTGACGTGCCCCATATACCCTGGCGCTAAGCTGAGTGCTTTGAGCAAGGTGAGTTTGGCAGATTCATAACCCACCTCTTCCATAATCTCTCTATTTGCGGCATCCATAATGTCTTCGTTTGGCTCAACTTTACCTTTAGGAAATGCAAGTTCATAACGATCAGTACCTGCCGCATATTCACGAATCAGTAAAATTTCATCACCCAATATTGGCACAATTAAGACTGCGCCTGGCCCACGACTAGCTATGCGTTCATATTGCGTTTTTACACCATTTGAAAATTCAAGATCTAAAGCTTCCACTGTAAATAAACGGCTTTTGGCAACGGTGGTTATTTTGTGTATGGTAGGTTTCTTATTTTTCATTCGAGCAGTTTACATCGTGACACAAGCAATTCCTATAGATTGGCAAAATATCCAAACCGTATTTTTAGATATGGATGGTACGTTACTAGATTTACATTTTGATAACCATTTTTGGCTAGAGCATATGCCCAAACGCTATGCTGAGAAACACTCCATTACGGTAGAACAAGCAAGCAAAGAGCTATCACAAAAAACCAAATCTATTGAAGGCTCTCTAGACTGGTATTGCCTCGATTATTGGGAAAAAACGCTTGATATGGATATTGTAGGTTTAAAACATGAAGTTGCCGAACGCATTGCAATTCGTGCCAACGTGATTGAGTTTTTAGAGCACTTAAGTGCAATGAATAAACGTGTGGTTCTGCTAACCAATGCCCACCATAAAACCATAAAACTAAAGTTTGGTTATGCTGAAATAGAACATCACTTTGATACAATAATCACCGCGCATGATGTAGGGCTTGCCAAAGAAGAGGATGGTTTTTGGCAGGCTTTAGAGAAAATAGAAGACTTCGATAAAACAGACAGCCTGTTTATAGATGATAATTTAGCGGTACTCAATACCGCTGACACGTACGGCGTAAAGCATTTATTAGCAATTCACCAACCCGACTCACAACAAGCGATAAAAGACACGGGTAAATTTACGGCTATAGAATGTTATACGCAGTTAATGACTGTCGCCTGACACAAACGAGCCAAATCAGCCGGCGCAAGCTCTATCTCTAAACCTCTACGACCACCACTTACATAAATGGTTGAAAAATTATTTGCTGATTCATCAAGCACAAAAGGCAATCGCTTCTTTTGCCCTAATGGGCTGATTCCACCCAATACATAGCCCGTGGCTTTCTCGGCTTCATATGGATTAGCCATAGCCACCTTTTTAACGCCCAACGCTTTAGCGACTGATTTTAAAACGAGTGTGTGGCTAACAGGGATTATCGCTACTGCAAACTGATTGGTATTTGTTGTTACAAGAAGTGTCTTAAAAATCTGATCTGCTGAAAGGCCTAGTAATGCAGAAGCCTCTTCCCCATAGCCTAATGAACTAGAAGAAGATTGAGAGTCATGCGGGTATTCGTGAAGGTTAAATGGAATACCCGCTTTTTTTGCGGCTCTAACAGCAGGTGTCATTGCAGAAAGATTCTAAAGAGCATCTAAATAGGTACTAAATAAATACTCTAAAAAATCAATACTGCACATGATAATTAACAACTAGACCACGTTTATCAGCTGTAATTTCCTGCTTGATCTTGCCCATCATACTTCCCATTGTTTCCATCATTTTTGTCACATCATCCGTTTCATCTTTGCCTTTTGTAACAGGAAGGGACTTCATCACATTGATAATAACTTCGTAGTAGCGTTTTCCATCCATTGCAAACGACATTAACTCAGGCACTTCATTTTTATAATCAACAAGGTTTGGCTTGTCGTTACCCATCATAATATTGATTGAATCTTTACTACGGCTGATTGATAGTGGCGGCAGAGGCATTCCTCTGCTTGGGATTACGCCCGTAGGTAGTTTTACAGGCGTACCATCTTCGGGTATTTTTAATTGACCCAGTGGTGGCACCATCATACTAGCCATAGCAATTAAACCTGCTGGATCATCTGCGCCTATTGAGAGCATTGCATCGATTTTTTCAGGCTTCATTTTGTTGTTTATCTTAATATCATCAATTGATAAATACAGTGATTTAAACTGTGACAAACCCATATTCATCACCAACATCATTCCACCCATGCTTTTACGAATATCTTTTGGCTTGATTGCTTCACACTTATTTTTCTCAGCTGACTCAATCAAAAAGTTTGAATACGTTGTCATGGCGGCGCTGGTCTTTTTAAAATCTAGATTAAAGCCCATATCAAAAATTGGATCAGCAGAACGTTTAGATATATTGGTTTTATTCGCAAGACCTTGAAGAACATCACTTACGCCTGTTGATGTTTTAAACACCATTTCGTAGTCCATGTATTTTTCTTCTAGCTTTTTAGTGCCAAAAATAACTTCTGGAATATTATTGATATGATCATCAACAACACCTGTACAAGCTTCTTTTTGCTCATCCGATATTTTCAGTTTCGACTTTTTATTAACCGAGAAAAAGCCTGTTGCAATATCCCCTCTATTGTCATCATAAAGCTTTTTAAGATTCACAAAGCCATCACCAAAACCTGTGTAACTATTGTCTTTTAGGAAGGTATTCCATTTATCGACAGAGTAGGATTCTTTAGGGTCAGCTTCTCCCGTTAAATGGCTAATCATATCTTTTTCATTTTCTTTAGAAAAAACAGATGCAACCAGCTCATTCTTAAAAAGTATCAAAGTAAAATCAGGGCCTTTGTTTTTACTTTGGCTTTTAAAACACTCAAGCTTGCCACACTTATCAATTTTCATCTTGAAGCCAGACTCATCTTCAGCTCGTTTCAAAAGCTCCATGACTTTGTCTTTATCTGCAATGCTCATACGTACCACAGGCATTTGCTTATATCCATAAACTATTGAAGTTGCCTTAAGTGAAAGCCCTGTTTCTTCGAACTTTCCATTTTCTATTTTTTCACCTAGTTCACTGACTATGGCTTTAAAAAATGCACTAGAACCATCTTCTTCAACTTTATTAGAAGTCGTTTTTTTCTCCATCTTAGAGATTGCAGAAAACATTTCCTGACCGCGTTTTATATGAAAATCCATCACTTTACTTGGGATGGGCTTTGATATAGTAAACATATAGGGGGTGTCTGCGGGCACGTGTGAAAGCATTGTTTTAAAATCTACCCCACTACTATTACCACCAAATAATTTACTAAAGAAACCTTCAGCCTGACCCATGGTTGTTGCAGATACGGCTGTAACAAGCAATCCACTGATTAATAATTTTTTAATTTTCATGAAGTATTCCTTCTATTTTATTTACTTTTTGTCGTTAAATTTATAGTTAAACCCTAATCCCCAGATAGAAACGCGAATGAGAGTGTAATACTTTGGTTTCATAGTATATTCAAAAAATATCCGTTTCACCCGTAGGTTAATCGGATATTTTTGGGATGCTCTATGGAATCAAAGGCTTATGCTATCACCGTGTTTCTATCTGGGGATTAGGGTTAAAGAGTGTAGCAAGATTTTTACTTTGAATTGTGCAAAACTGTGCAGATGCGTAGTAATTTTAAAGTAGCTGGCTTTTTGCTAACCCGTAGTTGGAGGGATACACCGACAGGAAGTTCCTTAACGTTTTGGGTAAGTGCTAAAACAGGCCCTGTACAAATAATTATTGAAAACCAAAAGCCTGTTTGCTTTATCCGCCGTGATAATAAACTCAAGCTCGCAAAAAATATTGAACGAAAGCCTGTAAAGCTCAAAACATTGCAACATGATGATGTTGATGCGCTCTATTTTAACCAGCAACGTGACCTTAACCAGCTCCGTGAACATTTGAGTTACGACAAAACGCAATTATTTGAGTCAGAAATTAAACCCACCGAGCGTTATTTGATGGAACGCTTTATCACGGCATCTCTTGAAATCACGGGAGAGCCAATCCAAAGAAATGGCTATCTAGAATTTAAAAACCCCATCATAAAACCGACTGAGTATTCACCAAAACTTCGTTGGGCATCTCTAGATATTGAAACAGAGGACTTACGAGGAAAATTATATTCAATTGCGGTCACTACTGCTGATTATGAGCAGGTTTTTTTCGTAAAAAATGCTCTACAAAAAACACAAAACAGCGAAAAAGGGGGGGGGTGGTTAATAAATCATGATGAAAACAACGCTTTAAACAAAAAAATAAGCTGGTGCAACAGTGAAAAGGAGGCTTTACAGCAATTTTTTGGCTGGATTAAGGAGAATGACCCTGATGTTCTAATTGGTTGGAACGTAGTGGCATTCGATCTCGATTTCTTACAGTGGAAATGCAAGCAATTAGGGATTCCTTTCGATCTAGGGCGTGGCAATAATAGCCTTGATCAAAATAAAAAGTACCAACAGAATGCGGTAATCCTCGCACCACAGCAAAGTGGACATATGCACATCTCGCGCATACCAGGTCGTGTGGTTTTAGATGGCATAACCAGTTTACGTGGTGCATTTTGGTCGTTTGAAAGTTTTGCATTAGATCACGTTGCTAAAGAGTTACTTGGGCGAAAGAAGTTAATTAGTACTGACTCCAACCAAAATCAGGCTTTAAGCAAACTAGAAGAAATCCGCCGACAATACAAAGAAGATCCACTAGCCTTAGCAGAATACAATTTAGAAGATTGTCGTTTGGTTGCAGATATTTTTGCCAAGACCGATATGATGAACTTCTCGATTCAGCGCGCTAAAATGACGGGCTTAGCCATTGATAGACAAGGTGGCTCTGCCGCAGCTTTTGATAATTTATATTTACCGCACTTACACCGTAAAGGCTTTGTAGCACCCGATGTCGGCAGCCAACAGAACAAAACTGCCAGCCCCGGTGGTTACGTGATGGATTCGCAACCAGGTCTTTATGACAATGTGCTGGTGCTAGATTTTAAAAGCCTGTATCCCAGTATTATTCGTACCTTTAAAATTGATCCGCTTGGGCTTGCTGTTCACACAGATTTAAACGATAGCATCCCTGGCTTTTTAGGCGCTGAATTCTCACGTGATAAGCATATTCTCCCCAATATTGTTAGCCAACTTTGGCACGACCGTGACGAGGCAAAAATAGAACACAACCAACCGCTGTCACAAGCCATTAAAATCATTATGAATTCATTCTACGGCGTGTTGGGATCTTCTGGCTGCCGCTTTTTCAACCCGCAACTTGCGAGTAGTATTACTAAACGCGGGCATCAAATTATACAAACCACTAAAACAATTATTGAAGAGCAAGGCTATCCCGTCATCTATGGCGATACTGATTCTGTCTTTGTTTTATTAGGTGAAAACCAAACTGAAGCAAACTGCCAAACTATCGGGAAACAACTGCAGAATCATTTAAATCATTGGTGGTCTAAATATTTATGTGATGAGTTTCAAATTGAATCGAATCTAGAAATCGAGTTCGAAACTCACTATTTACGCTTTTTAATGCCTACAATCAGAGGTGCAGAAAAAGGCAGTAAAAAGCGCTATGCAGGCATGATTAACAATAACGGCAAAAACAAAATGATCTTTAAAGGGCTAGAAACAGTGCGAACTGACTGGACACCATTGGCACGAGAATTTCAGAAAACCCTTTATCACAAAATATTTAATAACCTACCCTATGAACAATTTATAAAAGATACCAACGACGCGCTGTTAAATGGTGAAAAAGATGACAAACTCATCTACACAAAACGTCTTCGTCGCCCGCTAGAAAGCTACACCAGTACCCAGCCCCCCCAAGTGAAGGCCGCCAGAAAGATGAACAATCCGGGTAGAAAGATTCAATATGTAATAACACTTAATGGGCCAGAACCGATAGAAAACCTTACAACAACTGCAAACTACCAACATTACGTGGATAAGCAATTAGCACCTGTGGCAGATGGAATCTTACATTTTTTAGATACTTCCTTTGAACGAATTACTGCTCGTCAGTTTGATTTACTAAGTTAAGATAACTATGTCTTAGGCTTAGTTATTGTTATCTTGTTTGCTAAACCTGATTAAGATTTCATCAATAAATATGATAGGATTACTCAAAGGTTTTTAGTTTAGGAAAAGTATGCGTATTTCTTGGTTTATAATTGTATTGGTTGTTCTATTTACTTTAGAGCTTGTTGGCCCTGTTCGAGAATATGTCATCATTCCTTTTACTGGTCTAATTGCTTCTGTTAGTGCTTTTGTTGTACAAATTTTTGATCCTACTGTTATTGCACACGGTATCGTATTACAAGACTCTGTCTCTCGTATTGCTGTCTCGATACAGCCAGGCTGTAACGGTGTTGAGGCTATGATTTGCCTTACCGCCGCAATTGTTGCTTTTCCTGCTTCTTGGAAAAGTAAATTTTACGGCTTATTTTGGGGCTTTATTGCCATCCAAGCACTCAATATTGTTCGAATAATTAGTTTATTCTACCTTCTACAATGGAATAAAGAATGGTTCGAATGGGCTCACCTATATCTATGGCAAGCGCTTATTATTCTTGATGCCCTCATTGTCTTTATTATCTGGGTTCGTATGTTGCCTGAGGATGAGGACAATGATGAAGATGAGCAGACTCTAATCCCTCAAACATAATTGCGACTATGTCTTCAAAAAAAACATTATCAGTCAAAGGCTTTCTATTAAGAATACTTATCTTTTTACCAGCCGCATTTGTGCTCTGGTATTATATGATGCCAGCCATTATCTATCTTGTCACACTTCTATCTAAATCTGTTCTCTTATTAGTTGCAAGCAATGCTGTTATTGATGTTGAGCAACATGGCAATGTCATCCATGTTGTTACAAAATTTGCAAAAAGTGCTACTAATACTGACTCCTTGGCTTTTGTCGTTGATGTTATGAAATATGCTTATGGACTAGCACTTTTCCCAGCAATGGTTTTAGCTACACCCAAATTATGGAAAGATAAATTCCAAGATCTTTATCTTGGCTTAGTCATAATATTCATCGTGATTATATGGGGTGTAACATTCGATACAATGTTAACACTAGTTTTTAAACTAGGAGAAGGTATTGGAGAAGCTATGGGGACAACGGCCTTTACACGAGAGCTCATTGCTCTAGGCTACCAGCTAGGCTATCTAATATTACCAGCCATCACGCCTATCATTCTTTGGTTTACAATGAATCAGGAGCAAGTAATAAAGCTTGCCCCTAAGTTTGCACCAAAGAAAAAAGTAAAAAAGTAAAACTAAGCCTTTTTAAGAAAAGCACTTACCAACACAATACGCGTACCATTTACTCGCCCTTCTATATGCTTAGGGTTAGATGTTAGCGAGATATTTTTAACGACTGTACCGCGTTTTGCGGTGAAATTAGCACCTTTCACAACTAAGTCTTTTATTAGCGTAACAGTATCACCCGCGTTTAATGTCGCTCCATTACTATCAAGGGTTGCTTCTTCTGAGTCATCCTCATCATCAGCCATGCCAGATTCTGCCCATGCTTTTACATCATCTTCTAGGTAGAGTATTTCGAGTAAATCTTGCGCCCAGCCTTCTGATTTCAATGTGTTAAGTTGACGAAAAGCCATAACTTGAACAGCAGGCACAGGCGTCCACATACTATCGTTTAAACAGCGCCAATGGTTTTCATCTGCTGATTCTGGATTGTTAATTTGCCCTAAACACGTATCGCAAAGCAAGATACTTTGCTCAGCACTTTCGTCGCTATTTGGTGGAATATTGTAAACTATTAAGTTACTTGTTGATGTGCAAAGTTCGCATTTTGAACCACTTCTATCAAGCAAAGTTTTTTCTACTGTCATTTTTCTTTCTCGTTATTTATTTCGTGTCTATTTATTTTAGTTTTTCGGCCGCCAGATTATTGACTCTAGCCCCCAACTCTGAAGAACATCTGCCGTTGGTACAACACCTGTTTCACCCGCTGAAAAGCCATTAAATACATACAAAATATTAGGTGTTTTAGGTGCGTAACAAATCACTTTACCCGACATATCATCAGCACCAGCTTGGCATTCTTCATCTTGTCCATATGTGTAAACTTCGCTATAACTTGTACCCAGACGATGTCCAAGGCTATTGATTATGAGGTTATCTTCTACGATGATAGAAAATATATTCTTCTGAGAACTATCAGGAATAATAGTCATTATAGTTTTTACGCCTTCAGATATGCGAATAATAGGGTAAGGCGCTCCTGACTGATAATTAAGCTCCTCCACCACATTATAGTCACTAAAAGCCAGTGTCATCTGATGCATATTGAACGATGTTGATGCATTGATTGGACCAACACCATTAGCCGATATGACGATGGTTTTATCTTCTTCGGCCGGTTTCATCGTCAAACTCTTATTATCCTCATCTGTCCCACAGCCACTGAGCGTAAATAGCGCTATAAACCCGATGATTGAAATCTGAAAAACAATTGAAAGTAGCGATCCGTGCTTTATATGCATAATATTTTTTTATCCATGCCTGTAATAAAAGTATTCTCTCATAAAGGGGGGCTTGTTACCAACTAGAAAGCATTGTTGCAACACCTACAGACGCCAATATCTAAGCATATTTTTCACATTAAAATAATCAATAGATGAAACAATTAAACTTTTCAAGATATGTGCGGTCAACAGTTAACCAAATTAAATGCAAATAAGCCTTTATTAGTAAATCATGATTTGCTAATATGCGCCGCATTACTGACTCACCCCCCTGTATTTTACAAAATTATAGAGTCTCACAAGATCAAGGAACGACAATGTTAGTTAAAACAATGAAAGGGTTTATTAGCGTATTAGCGCTTGTGTTAGCCGCTACAACTGCAAATGCTACTCCTAGCGGCAATGCTTTATCAAAAAACAATACCGCAAACAAAGCACAACTATCACAGCTTGAAGCCGTATATGAAGCATTAATTAAAGAAAAACCCGCTCGTAATTTTGCGAATAGACAACCCGCAATATTAAAAGCCTCTTTCTCACCTAACGCTTCTGCATCAAATAAAAGCAAGACCTTCTCAAAACGCTTACACGTTACGGCAACGGCATATACATCACACGTTGACCAAACAGATAGCACTCCAAATATTGCAGCATGGGGAGATCGCCTTTACCCTGGCATGAAGTCAATTGCTGTTTCTCGTGATCTTTTATATGTTTATGGCTTAAAACATGGGCAGAAGGTTCGCATCAAAGGTCTTGATGGTGAGTATGCTGTTCTTGATAAAATGAACAAGCGTTGGAAGAAAAAAATCGATATCTACATGGGTATGGATAAACGCAAAGCATTTCAATGGGGACGTCGTAAAGTTGAGATTCTTTGGAACTAGATCTCACAAGAGAATATATTAATAGTTTTAAAATACCTGCTCACTGCAGGTATTTTTTTGTCTCTCATAAAACTCTAAGCAAGTAATGACCTTGCCTGCTCAGCATCCTGCACAATTTGGGTTTTTAACTCACCAAAATCATCAAATTTTTTCTCCGCGCGTAAAAACACTACTAGCTCCACACAAATATATTTTCCATAAACATCACCGTCAAAATCAAATAGGTGTGTTTCCAAGCGATTCTCTATACCCGCAACGGTTGGACGCGCACCTAGGTTAGCGACGCCATTTAATGGCTCTTTTGATAAACCCCGTACTCGTACAGCATAAACTCCACGTGCTGGCGCAATATGATCTAACACTTTCATATTGAGCGTGGGGAAACCAATCGTTCTACCACGCTTATCGCCATGGCGTACTCTGCCAGAAAGTTGGTAACATTCTCCCAGCAATTCATTAGCGCCCTTTATATTGCCCGTTTCTAAACATTTGCGAATACGTGTACTACTGATACGCTCACCGGCATAATCATAAGTCGGGGTATCAACCACCTGCATTCCGCTTACATCACCCATTGTTTTAAGTAATTTAAAATCGCCTTTACGCTGATGACCAAACTTAAAATCATCACCTACTGCAAAATACTTTACATTTAAACTCTCGTTCAAAATATGATTTACAAAATCTTCAGGGGATTGATTCGCAAATTCGGCATCAAACTTTAGACAAAGGTAATTATCCACGCCCAATTGTTTTAACAAGCGAACCTTATCGCGCTGAGGATAAATCCGTGCAGGTGGTTCAGGCATGAAAAATTCAGAGGGCAAAGGCTCAAAACTAATGATGGTTAATGGAAGCTTCAAAGCATCTGACTGTATTTTCAGGTTATTAATAATTTTACGATGCCCAAGATGCAGACCATCAAAATTCCCAATACTCGCGACACAGCCTTTATCGCTTTGCTTAAGTGATGGTAAGCCTCGGATATATCGCATTATGCTAAACCTTCAAAACCTTGTTGACGCAAGGCTTCATACGCTACTATAGCAACTGTATTTGATAAATTTAAGCTACGGCTATCTGCCAACATCGGCAAACGCAGTTTTTGATGCTCAGCAAGTGTTGCAAGCACATCCTCTGGCAAGCCTCGAGTTTCTGGCCCAAACAATAAAACATCACCCACTTTAAATTGCGCATCACTATAACCAGTTTGACCTTTTGTAGTAAGCGCATAAATATCAGCATCAGCCATTGCTTGAAGAAACGCTGCAAAATTTTCATGCTCTTGAATCGTTGCTACGTCACGATAATCCATACCTGCTCGACGTAGCTTTTTCTCATCAAGGTCAAAGCCTAATGGATGGATTAAGTGAAGAGGACAGCCCGTATTAGCGCACAAGCGCATAATATTGCCTGTATTGGGAGGGATTTCGGGTTCGTAGAGTGCAATATTAAACATTGCGGGAAGTTTATCGCGCGAACATGATCTTTGCATGAGAATTAATGCAAAAAATCATTAAAAATGGGTTATTTGATAGTCCACCCCCTCTGTTTTTTGTTTTTTTGTACGCCGTAGGCGTTAAACGGCAAGCTCTAATAATTGAGTTAGTCGTTTTAAAAAGCAAAACGATAAGCTCACTAAAAGTATATCGTTACACCTTCCGAAAGAAGTGTCGATGCTGGTTGAAGCAACGAATGCTCTCAGTCAAAATACAAATCATCGAAAAATAGGGGGGGTGGTTATATAAAAAGGCTCTTTTTAAGGCTTTATTCGAGCTACACCCGAGTCAATTGCTGCTTGGGCGATTGCCTGTGGGATTCTTTCTGGCAAACGAGGGTCAAGCGGTGTTGGGATGATGTACTCAGGGCCAAATTCCATTGACTCTTTACCGTAAGCATCCAAAACTTCTTGTGGCACAGGCTCTTTTGCAAGTTGCGCTAATGCTTTAACTGCCGCCATTTTCATTTCTGTATTGATGTGGGTTGCACGAACATCTAGTGCGCCACGGAAGATGAATGGAAAGCCTAAAACATTATTAACTTGATTAGGGTAATCACTACGACCTGTCGCCATCACAATATCAGGACGCGCTTCGCGCGCAACAGCAGGGTCAATCTCTGGGTCTGGGTTTGATAATGCAAATACAATTGGGTTATCAGCCATTGCTTTGAGTGCTTCGACTGTTAATAGATTAGGGCCTGATAAGCCGATAAATACGTCTGCATCCGTACACGCATCTAATAAAGTACGACGATCTGTATCTACCGCCCATTCTTGCTTGTATTTATTTAAATCGTCGCGTCCCGTATGAATGACTCCACCACGATCTAGCATAAAGAGGTTTTCCTTCTTTGCGCCTAATGAGGTAAGCACCTGCATAGAGGCAATACCTGCCGCGCCTGCACCTAAACATACGATTTTAGCATCTTCAAGTTTTGCGCCTTTTAGCTCTAAGGCATTGAGTAAACCTGCGGCGATGATAATCGCTGTACCATGTTGATCATCATGAAAAACAGGAATATCTAGCTTTTCTTCTAAGATACGTTCTATCTCAAAACACTCTGGAGCTTTGATGTCTTCTAGGTTGATCCCACCAAAGGTTGGCGCTATATTCTCAACGGTTTTAATAAAATCTTCTGGCGAATCGGCATTCACTTCGATATCAAAAACATCAACATCAGCAAAGCGCTTAAATAATACGCCCTTACCTTCCATAACTGGCTTACCTGCTAGTGCTCCGATATTGCCCAAACCAAGTACGGCTGAGCCATCAGTAATCACCGCTACCAAATTACCCTTGGCTGTGTACTTATAAGCATTTTCAGCATCTTTTTCGATTTCCAGACAGGGCACAGCAACGCCAGGCGTGTAAGCCAATGATAAATCATGCTGTGTTTCTGTTGGCTTGGTTATTTGTATGCCAATTTTTCCTGGTTTTGGAAATTCGTGGTATTCGAGTGCTTCTTTTATGAGTGTCTCTTTAGACATTTTATATTTCCTTTTAAATATTTCTCTTAAAACTTTCTCTTAAAAATAAGAGAATACTAATTAATTATTTTAACCAAACGACCATGAACAGGTTGCCCTTTCGGGAACATCCCATTAAGAAGACGTAAGCGTTGTTCACCCACTTTACTGCGGCGTGCTAACTTAGCATAGGTCAAACCGCGGGTTGTTGCACGACCAACTACAATACGCCCGTTGTGTCGCTTATCAATTCTATATTTCATGCCATTGATGTGCTTTAAATAGCCATCATGATTTGTCGAGCGTGTGCCTGCAGATTTGAAGCGCTTTGCCGCGCCAATGACTTGCTGTAATCGTTTGTCGTTACTGGGATGTGTAGAAAACACACCATGATATGCGCGTGGCTTACGTCCTTCTTGTCGCGCTTGAAGCTTGTCAAATTCTTCTTGTGCTTTAAGTACTCTCACAACATCAATCATGCTTTGTGGTTGATAGCCTACACGCGCTAAATATTCTGCACCTAATTGATCTGCCTGTAATTCATGATCACGACCATAGCCTCGTATCAATGCCGTGCCGAATTGATTTAGTGATCTTGCGTTGCCTGCACTGGTTTTTTTTGCCAGAATATCAAGAAGAATTGCACTTGCGATGCTCGCACTTTGTTGCTTTACGCCGTGGCGTGCCGTTACATGACCAATCTCATGCCCAAGCACGCCAGCGAGTTCGCCTTCTGAATTAAGGTATGCCATTAACCCTGTGGTAATGTAAATATACCCACCAGGTAGTGCAAAAGCATTGACACTAGGGTCATCAAGTACCGTGAATGTATAACGAATCCCGCTGCGATGGCTCTTTCTTGCTAATGCTTGACCTATTCCATTAACGTAAGCTTGCAAGCTCGCATTATTATAGCGTTTCATCGTTTTTAAAATATCACGATGTCCTTGTGCGCCCATAGCAGTTTCTTCATCTTTAGAGATCAGAGTAAAATCTTTTTTTCCTGTAACTGGGTTTGCTGAACAGCCTGCCAACGTAATGGCTAATACGATCAATGATCCTACTGAAATATTTTTAATATTCATTTTTGTAAACTCCATTTAATTTTTGCAGATCTTTTAAGCACTTGATTCTTTTGAATCTGCTTTTGTTCTCTTTCTTTATTGTCATCAACCAATTCTAATTGGCTTGGGTGGCTAATATAAAGTGTACGCTTTCCTTTTTTATTTCTCAGTATCCCCGACACTATTATAGTTTTATTCCAGATATTATCAGGCGCAATTTCTTTAAAGTATTTCACTAGTGTCCGGTTAAAAACCAAAAGCATACTGCCCGTCGTATCTTGTTGATTTATCAGGTTTAGTCTTATCAAAGACCTTCAAAAGCAACTCACTAAGACTCTTTTTGTGAAGGATATTGGCA
>Ga0256840_1001929_pt1 | contig 18791 bp, 14 predicted proteins | sample 355202metaG_FD_185969 | JGI IMG/M metagenome (GOLD analysis project Ga0256840, IMG submission 185969) | Hydrothermal vent microbial communities from Mid Atlantic Ridge, Atlantic Ocean - 355-202 | ecosystem: Environmental > Aquatic > Marine > Hydrothermal vents | place: Atlantic Ocean: Mid...
TTCCTTTTTCATCTTGGACAAAAATTCCTGGAATATTATTTTGTACACAAGCCCTGTAATCATCAGCACCAAATGCTTTTGCCAAATGTACAATTCCTGTACCATCATCAGTCGTCACATAGTCGCCTACGATTACTGTAAAAGCGGGGTGAGGTAAGTTGATGTACGGCAGTAATTGCTCGTACTCCATGCCTACGAGGTCGCTGCCAACATATTGCTCAATTACCTCGTAAGGAATTAATTTATCCCCCGCAGTATAGTCTGCAATAGTTAGATCTTTTGCTTTTGGATTGAAAAAACCGTTGAGTCTTTTCTCCGCCAAAATTACATTGACAGGTAAGAAAGTATATGGGTTAAAAGTTTTTACTTTTACATATTTTATATTTTTGGCAACAGCCAAAGCACTATTACCTGGCAACGTCCAAGGTGTGGTGGTCCAGGCAAGGAAGTAGTCATTTTCTGTACCTTTAATCTTAAACTGGGCAGTGATGGAGGTGTCCTTTACCATTTTGTAGCAGCCTGGTTGGTTCAGTTCATGCGAACTTAGTCCAGTACCTGCCGCTGGAGAGTAAGGCTGAATGGTATAACCTTTGTATAGCAATCCCTTGTCATAGAATTTTTTCAAAAGAGACCATACAGACTCAATATATTTCGGCTCAAAAGTAATGTATGGGTCATCCAGATCTACCCAATAGCCAATCCTTTCCGTTAGTTCATCCCACTCCCCTTTGAATTTCATTACTGCTTCTCGGCATTTTTGATTGTATTCTTCAACAGATATTCCTGCCCGTCCGTCAGGCGGGTTTTTGCCTATATCCTCTTTTGTAATGCCTAGCTCTTTTTCTACCTGTAACTCAACTGGCAATCCATGCGTATCCCAGCCGCCTTTTCTTTTTACCTGATAACCTTTGAGTGTTTTGTATCGGCAGAAAATATCTTTGATAGCACGTGCCATCACATGGTGTATGCCTGGCGTACCATTGGCAGAAGGAGGTCCTTCAAAAAAGGTGAAAGTATCATTCCCCTCTCTACTCTCTACTGATTTATTGAAAATGTCCCGTTTTTTCCATTCGGCTAGCACTTCTTCTGCTACTTTGGGGAAACTAAGGTTTTTATATTCGTTGTATTTCACGGTATGTATAACACATTAAATTTATTCAAGCTGCAAATTTAATAAAGTACAGGATATTATGTGTTAAGTATTACGGATTATGTGGAAATTATTAGTCGAACTCAGGTTAGTAGTGGTATCACCTCTCTAGCATCAAACTAGGAGCGCTATATACCTACACGTTTTAAATATTAGCTTCTAAATTATAGACATTTTCACAAGTACTATCTTTTTTACGCTGGTAGATTTTCAAAGCCTACTAGGCCTTGTTGATTAAAGTACTTTATATTTTAAAATTAAGATTGCGTGGGATAGCAAGAAGTACAACATTAACTTTAAAGTAAACTCTTCTTAATAAAGAGGTTATATCCATTGGCTACTTTCACGTGATATTTGATTTAAATAGCTCCAAGTGAAAAAAAGTAAAAGGCGTGACTTGGATATTGTAGTAATTTCTGATGTTCATTTGGGAACGTATGGCTGCCATGCCATAGAACTACTTCAGTATCTAAAAACGATTAATCCCAAAAAGGTAGTGCTCAATGGTGATATCATTGACATGTGGCAATTTAGTAAGCGATACTGGCCCAAATCACACATGCAAGTGATCAAACATATTACGGGCTTGATTACCAACGGCGTAAGGGTTTATTATATTACAGGTAATCATGATGAAATGCTAAGGAAATTTGTAGGCTTTAAGTTAGGCTCTTTTAGTATCCAAAATAGGGTTGTTCTAAAAACCCAAGGGAAGTCAAACTGGATATTTCATGGTGATGTGTTTGATGTAACCATGAAACACTCAAAATGGTTGGCAAAGCTAGGAGCAGCTGGATATGATGCTTTAATTATACTCAATAGAGGAGTCAATTTTGTCAACGCTAAGCTTGGAAAAGGACCAATTTCCATGTCTAAAAAAATAAAGAATAGTGTGAAATCGGCAGTGAAGTTCATTAATAATTTTGAAGCTACTGCTGCAGACATAGCCATTTCAAATGATTATGATTATGTGATTTGTGGGCATATACACCAGCCAGAAATGAAAAGTATAAAAACGGCAGAGGGTGAAGTCATGTATTTAAATTCTGGCGATTGGGTGGAAAATCTGACAGCATTAGAATACAAATCAGGGGTTTGGGAAGTGTATAAATACCATGAGGATGAACATGCATGCAAAGTTAATTTGACTAAAGAAAAGGCTGCTCCTTTAGAAACAAGTCAGCTTTTTGATGCACTACAAAAGGAATTTAATGTACTAAAAAAATAAGATGCTATTGACATAGTTTTAAACACAGATGGATAATTTAAATTCAAGAAGTTTTAAACACTTGAGAAGCTAATGTAAAAAGATGAAAATATTATATGCCATTCAGGGCACTGGAAATGGTCATTTGAGTCGAGCCAAAGATGTAATTCCTATTCTTAAAAGAAAGGGAGAGGTTGATATTTTGATAAGTGGAATTCAAGCAGATCTGAAGTTGCCACATGAAGTGAAGTATAACCTAAAAGGGCTGAGCTATATATTTGGTAAAAATGGAGGTATTGACTATCAGAAAACATACCTCAAATCAAAGTCAAAACGATTTTACAATGAAATCAAAAACCTTCCGGTGGAAGATTATGATTTGATTATAAGCGATTTTGAACCTGTTGCTGCATGGGCCGCTAAATCTAAAGGCGTATTATGCATTGGTCTAAGCCACCAATGTGCCGTATTGAATGAGTTTGCTCCCAAACCTAAAAAGAATAATCTTTTGGGGAAACTCATCTTAAAAAAATATGCACCAGTGGATAAAGCATATGGCTTTCACTTCCAATCCTATGATACGGATATTTTCACACCAATTATTAGGCAAGAAATTAGAAACTTGCGTACTACGAATCAGGGGCATTATATCGTGTACTTACCTTCCTATGATGACCAGAAAATATTGAATGTATTGACACAAATCAAGGGAATAAAATGGCAGGTATTTTCAAAACATAATCAAAGGGTACTTTCTTATAAAAATGTGGGAATCAGGCCTGTCGATAATGAAAAATTCCTTAAAAGCTTTGCGAATTGTTCGGGGATACTTTGCGGTGCGGGATTTGAAGCGTCTGCTGAGGCATTATTTCTTGGGAAGAAACTGATGGTAATACCCATGAAAGGTCAATACGAGCAGCAATGTAACGCAGCTGCACTTGCCGAGATGCGTGTACCCATGATAAAAAAACTAAAGAAAAAGAATATTGGAAAGATAAAGGACTGGATTGCAGATGACCGAATTATCAAGGTTGATTATCCTGATGAAACGGAAAAAATAATAGATTATATCCTTACAAATCATACTAATGAAACCACCACTGGTGATAGTAAAATACAAGAGTAGCATTTAAAAAATATCTTGATTTTAGAGGTGTTAAGCGTAACCGTGGCTCCAAAAAAGCATGCTTTTTTATTAACAGGGGTTGATGAGTAGCCATAAGACTAAGCTGGCAGGCTAGAAGTTGATATAAAAAAGCACTGGAATCATTAGATATCAGTGCTTTTTGTTTGGTTACTAGACCTTAGATGTTATTTGGTGTTGAAAGACAATACTTTAGACCAGTCACTCCAGTTTAAGTGTTGGTCTCGATAGCGGACTCTCCAATAATAAGTAGTATTTGACTGCAATCGTTTCGTTTTTTCATCTGTTAGATTATCATCTTTTTGCCTGTCTTCCATAAAATATATATTTTGATACTGTTTCCAACTATCAAAAACAGGCTTTATAAAGTCTCTTGTAGTGGCTACTTGCCATTGAGAGGCAGCATGGAAAATATTCTTATCAGAGCTAGTAAATTCACCCGCTTTTAATACAACCCCCACGATAGGTACAGATTCATTACTAGGAGTTAAAGGGGTAGGAGTCATTGGTTTCCTTGCTTTTTTAAATATGGTTATGCTGTCTGTCAATTCATTCGATTTTGGATTGGCTACATTTCCTCTGCTTATTCTTTTTATTGTAAATTTTGGATCATCTTTACTTCCATCCACTTCAACCATTACAAACCCATATTCGTCTTCTGTGACAGTAAACTCATCATAATCCTTCCCACTAAATTCCCCCCAGTTATCAATTGCTCCGCCTGCCGAAGCAACGTTTATCCATAGGTGTTTATGGTCTTTGGATTGCCCTCTAGAATAACCATGAGTGTGCCCAAAAAAGTGTAAACTTGGCTTCCCTGTTCTTTCACTAAATTGTTCTAACATCTTGATGACTTTCCCCGTAAAATCAATTTCGCCAGGAATCCACAATTCGGATTTATGTGGATGGTGCAGTTGGGCAAAAACAAAATCAATCTCTTCGTTTTTTTCGGTCTCCGATAATAATTTATTAAGCCATTGATACTGTTCTTTAGATTCTCTATACCCATCATTAGAATTGAGTCCTATTATCCGGGTATTTCCATAATCTTTAAACCACCAATGTTCGGCATATGCAGGAGTTCCATTTTCAGGGAGACTAAAATATTTGAAATAGAATTCTGAATTTCTCTCATGATTTCCTAAGACAGGATATAGCGGAACTGTTGAAAATAGTTTTTCGGACGGATTAAAAAAATGATCTTTCCATTGATGGTATTTTGTTCCGTTTTCAACCAAATCTCCAGGAATCATTACCAATGCTAAATTGTCGGAAAGATTCCCTGGCAGTTCTTTTTTTAAATATGCTAAAACTCCCTCCGATACAATCTCAGAATACTTGTCAGGGTTATTTGAGTCATATTGCATATCGCTCATGGCAATAATATTAAATGATTTGTAATCACTTGCAAACGGTGGAGTTTTGAATCTATATATTTCAGATGTGGCCTTCCCTGTTTTGGCACGGTAGTAATACTCAGTAAATCTTTTTAATTTAACTAGTTTGACTTCATGAATTCTAGTTTCAGAAAAATTAACATCATAAGATTTTCCATGTGTCTTCCCTCCTAAATTTTTAGAAAGCCCCCATTCTACAATGCTCTCTTCTCCTTTGGTAGTTTCCCACATTATTTTGATGCTGTTGGGTGTAGCATCTTGGAGATACGGTTTTATCAAAAATACGGCCTCTTTTTTTTGTGCATTTCCGATAAAAGGTAATACTAGTAATATGAGGCAGAATAGCTTTGTTATTTTCATCAGTCTATTATTTTAGTATGTTATTTATTAAGTACTTTGTTAAGCAGCTTCAAGTCATCGGTCATAATGCCATCGACTCCTAAACTAATCAGCCTGTTCATGTCCTCTTCTTGCAATACGCCCCAGGTATATACTGCTATTCCATGAAGTTTGCATTCTTTCATAAAAGTGTCATTAACTGCTTCGAAATTAACCAGACACCCTGGCAAGTTTTCGTTTCTAATACTTTGGACGGCTTCTATTGGGCCATTCAAAACATCCTCTTTTTCCAATTCATAAAACATAGTAACTCCTTTATTTATTTCTCTAATAGTGTTTACAGCGGCAGGAATTTTACCTGTAACTACTATTTGATCAATCATTCCCATTTCATCAGCAAGTTTCACCATGGGTTTGGCTACGCGCTCTTCTTTCAAATCCAAATTAAGCATACACTTACCTTTTGCTAATTCAAAAACCTGTTTTAAGGTTGGAATTTTGAGACCTTTGAATTCGGATGATTTCCATGAGCCCGCATCTAATTTTTGGATTTCAGCATAACTAGTTTCTGTGACAACACCCTCACCATCTGTGGTTCTATCAAGCGTTTTGTCATGCATAATTATCAATACTCCATCGGAGGTGATGTTTACATCTAATTCGATACGATCCGTTCCTGTTTTAATAGCCTCTTCAAATGCGAGCATCGTATTTTCCGGAAAACCTAAACTATAGCCCCTATGCGCTTCACGCATAATGTAAGCTTTGCTTTTTGTGATAAATACAGTGTCTACCTTTGTGCTTGCGACAGTTTCGTCACGCTGTTTTGAGGTGACTTCTGTGCACCTAGTGGTAGTTCCTAAAATGAATACTGCTACCATTGCGATTGTCAATAATTTTTTTGTCATGATTTTTTTTTAAGAGATATTATTAAGTATAAGCTTATACTTAGATTTATTTTATACATGTTAACGAAGGTTAAAACCTTACACCTTATGTTGGACAAATCTATTACCCTTAGATTAAGCCAATAGTTAATCTATATTAAATGATTGTTATTTGTTAACAGTTCCTTAGCCCCAAAATATTACGCCTTCGGTTATCTAACTTTAATAACCTGAACATTACAGTGACGTAATAATTATATAATGGGGAATAATTGCATGCATCCTACGGGGTCTCTAAGTTTATAAAAAAAATAGCATGCAAGAAGAACATTATGATATCGCAATTGTTGGGGCAGGAATAGTAGGACTAGCACATGCCTTGGCAGCAGTAAAAAAAGGATTCAAGGTTGCCGTTTTTGAAAGAAATACAAAAGCTTTTGGGGCGTCCATCCGAAATTTTGGATTATCGTGGCCTGTAGGACAAAAACCGGATAGAATGGAAAGGGCACTTAGAAGCCGTCAGATATGGAGTGATTTATCAAAAGAAGCTAACTTTTGGGTAAAACAAAATGGTTCTCTTCACTTGGCGTATCATCAAGATGAACTTGACGTATTGACAGAGTTCTATGATGATATGCCAAGTGATGGCTATCAATGTGAGTTGTTATCGGAAGTACAAGTAATTGAAAAATCTCCAATTGTAAATAAACTAGGCTTATTGGGTGGACTGTGGAGCAATACTGAAATGACTGTAAATCCACGGGAGGCAATTCTAAAAATATCAACTTTTTTATCAAAAACACATCAGGTGACATTTCATTATGAAACGCTGATTACGGAGATTAATTACCCTAATCTTTTGGCAGGAAGTAATAAATGGCAAGCCGATAAAATCATAGTATGTAGTGGTAGTGATTTTGAATCACTCTACCCAGTGCTATTTTCAGAACTACCAATTACCAAATGTAAACTTCAGATGATGAAGGCGCTAGCAAGTGATGATTTACCTGAGTTAGGACCAACCTTGTGTGCAGGTCTAACCCTACGGCATTACGCTGCATTTGAAAAATGCCCTTCTTTAGATAAGCTGAGAAAAAGGTATGATACAGATTCTCCGGAATACAAAAAATGGGGAATACATGTATTGCTGGCTCAAAATAACGCAGGCGAATTAATTATTGGAGATTCTCATGAATATGCTACCTCACACGACCCTTTTATTAAGGAAGATATAAATGAATATATATTGACATACCTTAAGACATTTACCAACCTGAAAAAAATTAGTATCTCTGAAAGGTGGATTGGTATTTATCCTTCATTAAAGAATGATGACACAGAATTAGTAATCAATCCTGAAGAGGGCGTAACAATTGTAAATGGGTTAGGTGGTGCGGGTATGACTTTGTCCTTCGGTCTTGCAGAAGAGAATATGAATAACTTATTAAAGAAACAAAATGAACCCAGCAGAAAAAATAGATTATCTTAATCCTGATGTGCCAATGGAACTACCCTGGGTAGACGTGCCGTTAGTAAAAGCCACAAATGAATCGTTGAAAGGATATGGGAAGCTTGTAAGCGATTATGAAGATTATCCAATCGAAATTGTACGATGGCCAGCGAAGGGATGGCGCCCTGTTGACTTAGATACTGGAGATGAGGCAGGTACAGTTTCAGGAATTTTTAGGTGCTGGTGGGAAGGGGATGTGCTTTATGGCGAAAATGAAGCTGTAGAGGATGAGTATATTCTAGGGTGGTCAAAAAACTTAAAGGATATTGACAAACTAAATAGTTTTGATATTGATCATTCAAACGTGATATTATGGCATGCCAATTATCACCCTGATGGAGGGCAATTATTTTATCCCCTAGATGATATTCCTTTCGTCATTCCTCTGGCACTGCCTGGAGATGATGTGAAACCCTCAAGTTTTAAAGCATTTTATGTTGAAAGAGGAGGGGTTTATATCCATCCTAATGTCTGGCATGAGGGAGTTTTTCCAACAACTGTAGCGGCCGAGTTTTACGGTGAACAAGGGCTGGTACATGCTAGAATAAGTTGTAATATTGCTAAGGAATTCGGAGTTTTTTTAAATATACCACTGGTAAAACCAATTCAGAAATGAAGGCAAAAGTAGTAGTAAAAAAATAGTATTTCTACTAGAAAATATGGTGAAAAAGTAACGCAGCTAGTAGAAAAACACGTGCAAGCCAAACGATATTTTGCATTTAAGGATAAGTTATACTGTAACACTCTTTCAGCTGTAAGTAAAACAACTCTATTATTTCAGGGATATATAATGAATGAGCAAGAAGCAGAACAGTTTGAAAAAAACAAATTATTTGATTTGGTAATTGAACGTCGAATATGGGATGGCCAGGTAAAAGAAACAAACTACAAAATGCTTGATTTAGATTATATCAGGAAAATAATGCCAGTACATTTAAAAAATAATCAACCCATAGTGATTAACTAAGAATGCTACAAATACCCACAGTTGGTGTATTAAGAATTCGTTAACTTTCTTTACAAAATTCCGCCCTAACTTAATCAAAGCATAAACTTCAGGTAACTCAATGCACAACTTTAAACCTCATATTTGCATGTAAGAAACGTGTGATTTTTTTCGCATTTAATAGACAAAAACCGAAGTCGCTGTCACGACCTCGGTTTAGTAGAAATGCAAAAAGCATTACATGTTTTGAGACTTTTAACATAACAAAACTATCAAAATTATGAAAAACTATTTACCTAATCTAATTCTGTATAAGAAATTAGGAAAAAGGTTGCAGATGTCAGTAGCAATGGTGCTATTCTCTGCAACAGTATTTGCACAAGTGGAGGTTACCGGTCGAGTAACTTCTGATGAAGATCAAGGGGGAATACCTGGAGTGAATATTGCTATCAAGGGAACTTCACAAGGAACAGTTTCAGATTATCAAGGAAACTACAAATTAAGTGTGCCGTCTGAAGATGCCATATTGATTTTCTCTTTTGTGGGCTATGAAGCACATGAAGTGACAATTAACGGGCAGTCAAAGATAGATGTGGTATTGGCATCATCTGCACAAAGCTTATCAGAAGTAGTGGTAACAGCACTAGGTGTGAAAAGAGAGACCAAAGCACTGGGCTATGCTGTGCAGGAAATCAAAGGAGAGGAAATGACGAAAGCAAGAGAAACCAACGTGGTCAATTCACTGTCAGGAAAAGTGGCAGGTGTTCAGGTAACCAATGGGTCTTCTGGTGTTGGCTCCACTTCTTTAATTACTATTAGAGGAGAGAGTTCGCTGATACCTGGAAATAATTCTCCGTTATTTGTGGTAGATGGGATTCCTATTAACAATCAAACAAGGAGCAATCGTTCAGAAGGAAATCTGGAAACAGATTATGGCAATGGAGCAGCCGAAATTAATCCGGATGATATAGAAACCATGACCGTACTAAAAGGAGCAAACGCTTCGGCATTGTATGGTTCTAGAGGAGCGAATGGGGTGATTCTAATTACAACAAAATCTGGCAAAGGACGAAAGGGCATTGGCGTGAGTGTTAACTCTGGTGTAACTTTTGAAAGCCCATTACAATTACCAAATTACCAAAATGAATATGGGCAAGGTGCTGGCGGACAGTTTTCGTTTGTGAATGGTTCAGCGGCTGGTGTGAATGATGGTGTAGATGAAAGTTGGGGACCAAAATTGGATGGCAGCCTTATTACACAACATGATTCACCTACAAGCAGCGGGGTAAGAGCAGGCGATTTTTTAGCACGCCCTAGAGATGCAGGTGGAAACTTTACAGATACAATTACGCCCACGCCTTGGATAGCCCATCCCAATAATATTGAGGATTTCTTTGAAACAGGGGTTACGTTAAATAATAATGTTGCTTTCGCAGGGGGCAATGATGATGGTACTTTCAGACTTTCATTTACCAAATTGGATAATACTGGAATCATGCCAAATACCGATTTAAAAAGAAAGACAATTGCCTTAAGCGCTAATTATAAGTTATCTGATAAATTGAGGGTTAATGGATCTGTCAATTATATCAATAGTAGCAGTAAAAACAGGGGTAATAATAGTTATGGTACTGAAAACCCAATGTATCTATGGGTTTGGTTTGGTCGTCAGATAGACATGAACAGTTTAAGGAATTACTGGCAGCCGGGTTTTGAAGGTGTACAACAGTACAATTATAATTACAACTGGCATGATAATCCGTTTTTTACCATGTTTGAAAATACAAATGGGTTTAATAAAAACAGAATTATTGGAAACATTTCGCTTACCTATAATTTTACAGATGATTTGAGTTTGATGGTAAGGAGTGGTACTGATTTTTTTAATGATAAAAGGGTTAGTAAAAGAGCATTTAGTACCCAGCGGTTTTCTGATGGGCAGTACAGAGAGGACAATATATTCTTTCAAGAAACAAATACGGATTTTATGCTAACCTATGACAAAGAGTTGAGTACAGATTGGGCATTGAAAGTATCTGGAGGAGCAAATAGAAGAGATGTTACGGATAACTATAATAGAACAAGTGCCAACCAATTATTGGTGCCAAATGTTTATAATTTTGGAAACGCTGCGATTCCATTAGTTACATCACAATTTGACCAACAGAAGCGCGTAAATAGTGTGTATGGATTTGCAAATATTGGTTATAAAAATATGATCTTTTTGGACATCACTGCCAGAAATGATTGGTCAAGTACTTTGCCTGCAAATAACAACTCATATTTTTACCCTTCCGTATCTTTAAGCGCAATAGTAACAGATATGCTTGAGGTGTCTTCTAACAGTGCATTGTCATTTGCTAAAATAAGAGGGGGATGGGCACAGGTTGGAAATGATACCAATCCTTATAATTTGGCTAATACATTCAGTTTTAATCAACCGCATGGTGGTACACAAATTGGATCAGAATCAAGTACCCTTAAAAACAATGAATTAAAACCTGAAACTCAAACCTCTTTTGAAGTAGGTGCTGATTTGCGCTTTTTCAATGGCAGATTGGGGTTAGATTTTACCTATTATAAAGCAGATAATAAAAACCAAATCATTGGGATACCAGTGGATAGAACCTCTGGCTATTCGCAAAAAATAATTAACGCCGGAAAAATTCAAAACAATGGTATCGAGTTAATGTTATCAGCAACACCTATTGACTTGGGAAATAGCTTTAAGTGGAATATGAATGTCAACTTCACTAGAAATAGAAGCAAGGTGATAGCGTTGTCTCCCGAAGATAATTTGGACACTTACGTAATATCTGGTAATTACCTGACTGTCGTAGCTAAGGTAGGAGAAAGGATGGGAGATGTCTATGGTACTGGTTTTGAGGAAGTACAAGAAGGTGAGTTTAAAGGTCAAATCATTCATGATGAAAACGGGTTTTCAAAAAGAGATCCAAAGCTTAAAAAGTTAGGAAATTACAACCCTGATTTTATGATGGGATTCAGTAATAGTTTTAGCTATAAAGGCATCAATTTCGATTTCTTGTTTGATTGGAGAAAAGGTGGTGTGATTATGTCTAGAACAATCTTAATCGGTGGTACATCAGGCATGATGGACTTTACTACTAGAGGAAGAGAAGATGGCATCATATCAGAAGGAGTGATTGAAAATGCAGATGGAACTTATCGAAAAAATGATAAAGTAATCTCAAGCAGGGATTACCACTGGTGGAATTATAACCGTGGAAATGAAGAGAAAGGAATGTTTGATGCCTCTTTCGTAAAACTAAGAGAAGTAAAACTGGGCTATACTTTACCAAATAAAATGATGGGAGGTTTACCATTCAGAGATGTGACTTTTTCCATTGTGGGAAGAAACCTAGCGTTATGGACAGAGCAATCACATTTCGATCCAGAGGCTATTTCATTTAACGGAGGAACCATTGTTCCGGGTGTAGAAGATATGGCAACACCAAGTTCTCGAAGCATTGGTTTTAACATTAACTTTAAACTTTAACAATTATTATTAAGCATTAATAATCATGAAAAAGATAAATAAAATTATTTACATAGGAATGGCAGTACTTTTTATGACACTGGGCTGTACCGATCAATTTGAGGAGATAAATAAAAATCCAAATAGACCTGAGTCAGTTTCAGCAGACTTGCTATTGGCAGGAGTGATTAAAACAACGGCAACAAAAATATCTCAGGAAGCCTACAATGGTGGAGATATTGTAGCGCAACATACAGCTAAAATCAATTTTACTGGATTTGATATGTACTTATGGGGTTCAAACACTGGATTGTGGAATGACTTTTATGGCAAGCTTAGAGAGATAAGCAATATCCTTGCGATAGCCAAAGAGACAGAAAACCCAAATTATGAAGCGACAGCCCTGATTATGAAATCATGGATGTATATGGTGCTCACAGATACCTGGGGGGATGTACCTTATTCTGAAGCTACCAAAGGAAAAACAGAAAGTGTTTTTAAGCCTACTTATGACGCACAAGAGAATATCTATAATGGTATTTTGGCTGACCTTACAAATGCGGCAAGTATTATTCAAGTAAATGGGAAGGCAATTGGGGGAGATTTGCTATATGACGGTGATATGTCTAAATGGGTGAAATTTGCAAATACGCTGAAAATCAGAGCCTTGATGAGGATATCTAATAAAAGGGACATCGCTGCAGAGCTTCAAAGCATCATTGATAACCAACCAATTTTTGAAAGCAATGATGACAATGCTTTGATGAAATTTCTTGCCGAGAGACCAAATACCTGGCCTCCAAATGCGGGTAGAGTTGGTGGATTTGATGAACATCGTTTAAGCTTAACAATAGAAAAAGTGTTAAAGGATAGGAATGATCCAAGGTTATTCAAATGGTTTAGACCAACAGATAACCCAGATGATGACCCAGCACTTTATGCAGGTATGCCAAATGGCTTGAGTGAAAATAATGCAACGACCTATAATGGTGGGGCTAACAATGTTTCACGACTTGGTAAAATCATGTTTGAAGAGCCAAATAGTGTAGATGCAGTAATCATGCAGTATGCGGAGTTACAATTTATATTAGCGGAAGCCGCACAAAAAGGAATGATTTCCGGTGATGCAAAAACCTACTATGAGAATGGTGTGAAGGCGTCATTCGAGTACTGGACTGTTGACATGCCAGCGGATTATTTAACAAGCGTGGGGGTGGCCTATGATAATAATCTTGAAACCATTATGACACAGAAATGGTTGGGGTCTTTTTTGGTTGGGTATGAAGCATGGTATGATTTTAGGAGAACTGGACTACCTACTTTCATAGTACCTGGTCCGGATAATGTAAATGGTAACAAAGTTCCTGTTCGTTTTCACTATCCTGATGAACAACAAACACTGAATAAAGATAACTATGACGCTGCAGTGGCAGTACAAGGAGTAGATGATATTAACACCAAGGTATGGTGGGAAAAGTAAATTGTTGTTTAATTGAGTGTGCTATATTTTGAGTTTATAGCAATTAATTTGGTTTGGAAAGAGAAAATTACTTTCTCTTTCCTTTTTCTAACCTCAAATGTAATTTGAATATGAAAACACTAACAAAGATAATTTTATTATTTCTTCTCCTTTTAGCTTTTAAGGGTAAAAGCCAAAAGCTGAAAACAGAAAATATATTTATAGTAACCATGGATGGGTTAAGATGGCAGGAGCTTTACGGTGGTGCCGATTCTTCACTCATTGATGATAAAAAATATGTCCATAATCCCAAAGATTTAAAAAATAGATTTTGGAAAGATGACATGCAAAACAGGCGAGAGACTTTGATGCCTTTTTTTTGGAATACATTAGCCCATGAAGGACAGTTATATGGAAACAGAAAGCACAATAACAAAGTGAATTGCACTAATAATATGTGGTTTTCTTATCCGGGTTATTCAGAGATTTTATGTGGATTTGCAGATAATAAGCGAATAAAAAGTAATGCAAAAATACCCAATCCTAATACAACTGTTTTAGAGTTTTTCAACAGGGGTGCTTACAAAGGAAAAGTTGCAGCTTTCGGTTCTTGGGATGTTTTCCCTTATATCATCAACGAAAAAAGAAGTGGCATTCCCGTTAATGCAGGATTTGAACCGTATGTTGGAGATGATATAACTGAAAGGGAACAATTTCTGAATGTACTACAAAAAGAAATTCGGAGTCCATGGGGTGGAGTGAGACTAGATGTTTTTACCCACCATTATGCACTGGAATACATTAAGAAAAACAAACCGAAAGTGGTATATATCGCCTACGGAGAAACGGATGATTTTGCACATGATGGCAGGTATGATGAGTATCTAAAATCAGCACATCAAACGGATCAATATATTAAAGGTCTATGGGAATATATTCAGTCTGAGGAAGAATACAAAGATAAAACAACCATGATTATCACCACCGATCATGGCAGAGGCACGGTGCCAAAAGATACCTGGAGAAGTCATGGCATCAAAATTCATGGCGGAGGAGAGATTTGGTTTGCCGCCATTGGGCCAGATACGGAGGCATTGGGTGAGATAAGGACAGAAGGGCAATATTATCAAAATCAAGTGGCAAAAACGGCCGCTGCTTTTTTAGGAATAGTGTATAAAAACGATAGAAAAATAGGTGAGGTGGTAAAAGAAATGTTCAATAAAAATCTAATAGTTGAAAATTAATGAAAATAGAACTAATAGTATTCGACATGGCAGGCACGACGGTTTATGATAATGATGATGTGCATGGAGCATTGATTAAAGCCTTTAAGGCATATGGCATGGAAATCAGTAGGAAAGCTGCAAATAGTGTCATGGGACTCGCAAAACCCACCGCCATTAAGCAACTTTTAGAATTTAAATATGCTGGAGATAGACCAATTGACAAAGCATTTATCAATGAGATATTTGAGAGATTTCAGGAGGAAATGATTGCTTTTTATCAGGTGAAGGAAAATGTTGCAGAAAAGGAGGGGGTAACCGAAACGTTTAGGGCGCTTAAGAAAAAGGGAATTAAAATTGCACTAGATACAGGATTTAGTAGAAAAGTGGTGGAGGTAATTTTGGAAAATCTAAAATGGCAAGAAGATGGATTAATAGATTGCAGTGTAACCAGTGATGAGGTGGTGCACGGAAGACCTTACCCTGATATGATTTTCAAAGCAATGGCTGAAACTAATGTAAATAAAATTAAAAATGTAGTCAAGGTAGGAGATACGGTATCCGATATCCAAGAGGGCCTGAAAGCAGGATGTGGTTTGGTCATAGGGGTAACTACTGGAGCGGATGATAAAAAAACATTGAAAAAAGAAAAGCCAACACATTTAATAGAAAAACTGACGGAAATTCTTCATATTGTTAGTTAAGTAGTGGAGCGTAGTTAACTCCGTAGAGCACCTTCAGAAGCGGAGGTGCTTTTTTAGTTTGTTCTATGTAAATTAATTGTTAATTTTATGTAAAATTAAAGTTAACATAATTGATTTATCATGGAAATACTTACCAAATTAAAATATACCGTATTCGTTCTTATTTTGCTTATGATACAAAATGTATCCTATGGAAAATACAATGATGATTGGCATTCAGGGGTATTAGTTTTGCAAGACCAACAGGTTTTGGTAGGTCACATAGCCTTTGACCAGGTGCTTGGATTGGTATTGATAAAAGAAAAAGAGACGATAAAAACGTATACAGTGCACAATGTTGCTTCATTTCGGTTTTATGACAAAGGAATGAATGTGAACAGAAAATTTGTAGTAAATCAGAACGAATACACACATAATACTAAAGGGTTAGAAATTTTTGAAGTGGTTGTGGAGGGAAGAATTTCTGTGTTAAGGAAAGTAAAGAAATATTTAATAAGTACGGAAGGTGAGCATCTTCATCCTCAAAATAGTAACATAGACTTAGAGTGGCAGCGGAGAAACTTTAAATATTTTGTAAAATACAATAACAAGGTTGTTTCAATGCACAAATTTGAAACGAGAATATTTCCAGTGATTGAAAAAAAAATGGGAGAATGAAATAGCGATTTTTATGGGGGAGAATAGAATTAACTTGAATAATATGGTCAATAGAATTTCACTTATCACCTACTTTAATCAACTATATAATGAAGAAATGGTTAGTTTGGGACTATGATATGAGAAGTGTCCTGATCCAAAATTGAATTAACTACCTGTTTGGGAATTTTCTTCTTTTCAAGGATTTCATCTTGTTTTCCGTACTTGTAATAAAAGTAAATAAGTGAGGCTATTATTAATAGACTGCCAATAATACTTAACATATATGCAGAGGAAATAAAGAAATGCAACCATGAGATTTCTGTATATCCAAATTCTTTATAAAGGAGCACACCCACACTTCCTAAATAGCCAAATGAATCTGCCAAATAAATAACAAAGCCCACATTCCCTGTACACCTGAAGGTGGCAATTAATCTTTCAAATAATACACTATTAAAAGGAACGTACCCTAGGTATAGCCCGAAACCTACTAATATCATCCATAGAGGAGCGCCAATCCAATCGCTTTCAAAGGAAAAAGTACTAACGCCTACCATCGCAATTCCTATTAGAATGATAATGTGATTTATTATTAATGCCTTCTTATTGTCTTTAATCAAAAATAAGCTTCCTATAACTACTAATATACCAAAGGCAATGGGGATTTCTGTCACTGTAAATATTTCCGCCGAACCCCCATAGCCTAGTGCCTGCCAAATTTCAGCTGCAAAATTATCTCTGAAGTCACGAAAAGCGGTCAGGAACATATAGGCAATAATCAGAAAGACTAAACCTAAAGAGAATTCTTTCATAAATTTTGATCTGTCGACCTTATCCATGGGTTCTCTTTTGGTACGTAGCCGTTCATCTTCCTTGCTTGGAGGCGGTATTTTGTTTAAAAGCCAAACTGAGATGAATAGTGGAATAATAAAGAGGGCACTTGTGAGAAATGGCATCCAAAATTCAGAGACACCCCAGCGGAGCATTAAATATTTCCCAATGGATTTAACAAATCCAGAAGAAAAAATAAAACTTACGGATAGACCAGCACCTAAAACTTCAGTAAACCTCCTTCCTTCTAAATAGCTAAAAACAATCCCCCATACCATCCCCAAGGGCAAACCATTGATAAATAAAAAGATGATATTGTATGGAGCTGGAGTGATTGCAAAAAAGAACAATGATAATCCGGCAAGGGTAATTAACAATAATAAAGCACCAGCTCTATTTTTTCCCTCTAGTTCCGATACAACTTTTATACCAGTAAATTTAGATAAAGTATAACCAAGCACTTGGGCTATGATTAACCACACTTTATAATCCACGCCTGCAAAATTTAGCTCATCAAAAGTGGCCACCGCAAATGGCTTACGAAATGCGTACATGCATGAATACGTGGAGAAAGAAGCAATAATAGCATAAACGGAAAATACGATACCATTTGATTTTTTAAGGTGCGTTTTAATATCAACCATATTCAAAAATTTTCAAACCATGGGTGTCAAATGCAACTGGAACCCATTTATTATCTAAGTAGGTCATCAAATGTTTAAAACCAATTTCTTGTAACATGTATGCTACTTTTTCAAACCCATTAATAATCTCTTCAGGGTGATGGCAATCTGAATTAAGTGTAATAGGTATTCCCATTGCACAAATGTTTTTCAACACCCAGTTGTCTGGATAGGTATAAAATGACTTGTTGGTATAAAGTCCTCTACTGTTAACTTCTACAATTGCATTAGAGGCGGCAATTTCTTCCAGGGTATATAAAATTTCTATCTGATACCAGCTACTATATCTTTTGTAAAATTTGTTATCAATGTTTTGAATATTAATTTTATCTAAGTGACCAATGATATCCGGGCAATCTTCCCTAATCATCTGCCTAGTTAATTCGAAATATCTTTTGATTACTTTTTTTAAATCTCCATCAAAAATTTCATTTAACCCCTTAAGAAAAAGACTATGCTTTCCATCGATTTCCCAAGGAGTACCATCTGAAAAGGTATCTATAAAATGGATTGAGCCTATGGTGTAATCTAAATTTAATGCCATTATCATAGGGTGATTTGGTCCCATGACTTCTGGAATATAGTCTACTTCTAAGCTTTTATACAGCTGAATATCATCCTTATATTTTTCTTTAAGGGAATCAATTTCTGAAATATATGCGTTTAAATTTAAGGCATTCATAGCCCACTCACATTTAAAGGGAAGGGGGGCATGCGATGAAAACCCATAAGAAATTAATCCTAATTCAAATGCTCTTTGAGCATATCTTTCAGGTTCAAATCGACCATCGCAGTAATTACAATGACTGTGTAAATTGCTCCAATTCATACAGGCTAAGGTAGGTACCTACCGTTACCTTAGTATTTACATACAATAAATTCTATGTTAATTATTCTAGATATTATTGCTTAGATAATTGATATATTCTTCTGCAGTATTTTTGCGGTAGCCGGACTCTAACAATACTTTTTCTTTGTGATTGATAATTACTATTAGCGGGAAAATATTTTTCTTGTTGTATTTTTTAGCAAGTTTTTTATGATGGGCAACCAATTCCTTTGAGAGTTTTGTTTTCATATAGCGCGGAAAATCTGCCCTGAGTAGTACGAGGTTTTCTTTGGCATAATTTTCAAATGTATCGGTATGAAAAATTTCTTTTTCTAAAACCACACAAG
>Ga0256840_1001930_pt1 | contig 18784 bp, 22 predicted proteins | sample 355202metaG_FD_185969 | JGI IMG/M metagenome (GOLD analysis project Ga0256840, IMG submission 185969) | Hydrothermal vent microbial communities from Mid Atlantic Ridge, Atlantic Ocean - 355-202 | ecosystem: Environmental > Aquatic > Marine > Hydrothermal vents | place: Atlantic Ocean: Mid...
TTTGAGCGAACTTGAATAGCACCTCTTGCATGTCCACTTCTTTCAAACTCTGCTACTTCATTAGGGTGACATCTTCCACAAGTTTTAGGACTAACTAAAACTGTAACATACACATCTGTTCCCTTAACACCCGGACAGTTTTGTGCAGCCATTGGATTGTCTTTTTTCACACTATGACAATCTATACAACTTACACCCACATGTCCGTGACGACTCTGTTTCCAATCATTTACATGACCTGGTGTCTCTTTTGCATGACACTCAACACACCTCTTTCCCGCTTCTGTTAAGGCTCTATCAACTTTCAAAGTTTTTATAGAACTAACATCTCCTATGTTTGCAGCCACCGCTCCCGAAGCGATGAATACTAAAACAACTAATAATCTCTTAAGCATTTCATACTCCCTGTTATAGATAAAATCTATTTCTTAAGATAATCACCAAGTATATGGTGACCTACATTCTTGTGACACTCAACACACTTCTTGTCTGTTCTCTTCTCAAAATACTCTTTATGAGCTATAAATGCCTTAGGATCAGACATAGTAGCATCTTTAAGATTTGTATGACAATTCATACAGCCTGAGTCAAAAACAAACCTAGTAGCATGTTTTCTTTTTGCTTCCCAATCTATAGCGTCCAAATCACCAAAGTTTTGAACTCTAAAGTCGTGAAGCCCCGTTTTAGCCTTCTCTAATAAATAATTAGCAAGGCTATCATGAGGTAGATGGCACTCAACGCACTTAGCTTTTACCCCTAGAGGATTATTACCTCCATGAGTATCCATCAAGTAGGAATCTGTCATTGGTTGCATGGTATGACAGTATGTACAAAACTTATCATCAGATGTCATATGTACACCAACTGCTACACCAAAAGAAACCAACATTCCCAAGATACCACCAATGATCAAGATAAGTAGGACAAACCATATAGGACTTTTTGATTTTTTTTCCGTTTCATAGGACATAAAAAACTCCTATTATGTAGATTGAAGAGCAATTTACCACTCAAACCTCCGTACCAAGACAAAAGTTAAAAAAAGCAATATAATTTTTATACTTTATTTAACTTTAATGTAAGTATATAATTACACAAAATTTCTTTCATTGACATAGGTCAATTTTTACAAGTTATCATAAAATTATAACTGACCTTGCGCACTATAAGCACACCTAGGTGTAGAGTTTTAAAAGCTCTTTTTCATTTATTACAACAATTTTGTGTCTATCTGACTCCAAAATAATTCCCATATTTTTAAATTTGGTAAGAGTTCTAGATAGAGTCTCAGGAGTCAGATTTAAAATAGAAGCAATCTGTGTATTTTTTAATTTTCCAAACAATTCACTATTTTCTATTATAAACTTAGCAATTTTAGCTTCACTAGTTAAGATCACCTCATTAGTTACAACATCACTCATGATTTTTAATTTATTTGTAAGTGAACGAATAATTTGTAGAGATATCTCTGGATTTTTAAAAAAATCATTTTCTAATTTTTTGTAATCAATCTTTAAAACCTCTCCTTTTGTTAAAAATTGCGCAGTTGCAGGATAAGAAATGCCTTCAAAATTTGCAAGTTCTGCAACCAAACATACTGGTTTAAACTGATGTAAAAATATCTGATTCCCTTTAGAATTAGTCTTATAAAGCCTTAAACTACCCTCAAGAAGAATATGCATATATATAGGAGAGTCTCCTTCATAGAATAAAATCTCATCTTTGTTAAAAGATTTTACAGTAGATATCTTTTGCAACTTATCAATGTAACTAAAACTTAAATTGGAAAAAAGCGGTATTTGCTTGATTCTATGCATATATGCACTCCATTTTCAAAATATCAAAATATTATCATTTTTTTACCTAAAAAAAGATATAATTCATCATTTTAAATGGAGATGATAAAATGATAGTACTTTCAACACTAATTGAGGCGTTGGCGCAAATTTTGCATATGATTATAAGTATTTACATTTGGGTTGTAATTATTGGAGCTTTAATTACTTGGGTAAATCCTGATCCATACAACCCAATAGTACAAATTTTAAGAAGATTGACTGAACCTGCTTATGCTTTTGTTAGAAGGTATATACCTACCATGATAGGGGGAATCGATTTGGCTCCTATTATCATTATTATTGGCTTACAATTCATTGATCTTTTTGCGGTTAAACTACTGTTTTCTTTAGCAAATGCTTTTTAAATTATATTGCAAAATAACCCTTTTGGTATGTTTAATTTTAGGCATCACGGAGGCTAAGTTTTACGACAATAATCTCTCTTTTTTCGAAGACAAGCCAAGAAGTATTGCAAAAGATTACTATATATACAGATACTTAAAAGAGCATAAAGTGACTTCCAAGGAGGCTTGGGAGCTTATACAAATGAGTAAAAACCTAAATATGACACTCTTTCATCTTTTTGCTAAACAGGTTGATGACAAAGAGATTAAAAAAATCTCAAAATGCTTAAAAATGAGCGCCAAAGCTCTTTTAAAAGAGGATGAGATTTGCTTAGCTGTAGGTTTAAGCCTTTATGATTTAACAAAACTAAACAAAAAGGAGATAAGGTCTCTAAAAACCAAACTTTCTACCTACTACATATCCAAATTTTTTCCAATTTTTTATTCGGATAAACCTTTTGAAGAGTTAAATAAACTAAACACTAGAGACTTTTTAACACTGTACAACAGTGTTGGTTCAACTTATAGAAAGTTACACTTAGACCATAAATTATCTAAAGAAAAGATTAAAGAGATTGAAAAAGATCCAAAAATTAATCAAATGATTAAACTCATAGTTACAAGTCCTAAAATAAAAAACATTAACAAATCTCTTTTGTATATTGAACCTAATAATCCTAAATTAGACCACAAGTCTCTCTTTTTTTTAGCTTTAAATGCTCTAAAACAAAAGAACGATGAAAAATCTTTAAAGTATTTAAAAGAAGCATATAAAAAAGCATACTATAAAATGGATAAGGATAAGGTTCTGTTTTGGCAATATAAAATCACTAATGATAAAAAATATAGGGATGAACTATTTAAAAGTTTTGATCTAAATATCTATACACTTTTAGCTGGAGTAAAAAACAATAGAATTATTGTTAGTAACGCAACTGGGAAAAAAGAAAATTTTAACATTTCAGATCCTTTTAATTGGACTAAGCTTTTAGATGAAATCAAAAACAAAGACTCTATTCAACTAAAAAATCTTGCACAAAATTTTTATTATGCAAATACTCTTCCATACTTTACATTCATAATGGAAAAGACTAGTGGATATAAAGATCACTACTTTGCAATGCCGTATAAAAATTTTTTATCCAATGCAGATAAAAAAAGGATTGCACTAATTTATGCTATAGCTAGACAAGAGAGTAGGCTAGTTCCATCAGCTGTAAGTCATTCCTATGCACTAGGGATGATGCAATTTATGCCTTTTTTAGCTAAAGCCATTGCCAAGCAGGAAAAATTTAAAAACTTTGATCTTGATTATATGTTTAAACCAGAAATTGCACTTAAGTTTGCAAATATTCACTTAAACTACTTAGAAAAGTATCTTTTTAATCCTCTACTCGTTGCATATGCCTACAATGGTGGCATAGGTTTTACTAAAAGAGTTTTAAAAAGTGGTCTATTTAAAGATGGAGAGTTTGAACCATATATGAGTATGGAGCTTATACCCTATGATGAAAGTAGAGAGTATGGAAAAAAAGTTTTAGCAAATTACGCAACTTATATGCAAATTTTAGGGGAAAATTTAGATTTAAAAGAGCTACTAAAGCAGCTTCTTGAGCCAAAAAAGAGTGACAAGTTTAGAAACTAATTTACCTTACGATCTTTATAGATTTACTTTCTTTTCATTGGCAAATTTCCATAGTTATCGTTAAAATCAAGTTTTGAAGATGAAACACCATTTAATAAAACTTCAATAGTTACACCCCTTTTAGTAGAGTCCTTTAGTGCTTTAACTAGAAAATAACTACTCCAAGGTCTACTAAAAGATAAAATCTTTACTATTTTAGCATCATCTTCAAGCTTTTTAACTTTTACAAGCTTATCATTTATTAATGCCTTTATTGAAATATCATTTAACTTTTGATCACTATTTAATACATACACTCCTATTAAAAAAACTTCACTATTTTTATCAATCTTTAAAAAGTTTTGTTCTATCTCGTTTAGATGGGTTACCGTTATATACGCTAACTGTTTTAAATCTCTCTTTATTAAAACTCTTTTAGTAGAGGTTAAAGTTTGCTCATGTAAAACATCTGTTGGTTTTTCATACTTATTTATTTTAGTGCTACAGCCAACTAAAAAAATTATAAAAAACATAGTTAAAAAAAATTTCATTACCATATCTCCTTAATGCTTGTATAAGCCCTAAAACATATTTTACCACAACTAAATCAAAATTCAAGCAGTTTTTAGATATAATTCGGGATTATTTTACACAAGGTAGAAAGATTGAAAAATTTAGCAGTTGCCTTTAGCGGGCCATCAAACAGTGGAAAAACTACTCTTATAGTAAAAGTTGCCAAGATTTTAAAAAAAGAGTATGAGGTCTCAATCATAAAGCATGACCCATCAGATAAAGCTACATTTGATAAAGAGGGAAAAGATAGCTGGAAATTTACTCAAACAGGTGCAGAGGTTGTTGTAATGAGCCACACAAGAACGACATATTTCTCACAAAAACAAAAAACACTTCATCAAACTATTGAGATACTAGGTGAATTTGATTTTTTACTTGTTGAGGGGTTAAAAACACTCTCTCTTCCTAGAATTTCTGTTTTTAGAAACTCTTTAGATGAGAGCTATTTTGAAGTTAGTGATGCTTTGGCGATTGATGATAGCATTGATTTAGATCGCTATGATATTCCAAAACATTTGGACATACTAGATTTGAACAATACCAAAGAAATTGTTGAGTGGATTTTTAAAAAAGCAAAAAGAGTTAGGGATTAAAATGAATGAGATATTTGAAGCTATAAAAACTTCAGCGATTAGAATAAAAGAGGCGATAGAGTTTGACGACACAGGCTACTCCAAAAATCAAAATGCAACTGGAGATACACAACTAAAGCTTGACATCAAGAGTGACATAATTATTGAAGCTGAGTTCAAAAAAGTAGATTCCATAAAAGAGATTATAAGTGAAGAAAAAGAGGATAAAACTCCTTTAAATAAACATGGCAAATGGCTTATAGGGTACGATCCGCTTGATGGCTCAAGTTTAGTAGATGTAAATCTAAGTGTTGGCTCAATTTTTGGAATTTATGAGGGTGATTATAGTGGCAAAAACTTAAAAGCTAGTGTCTATGTAGTCTATGGACCTAGAGTTGAGTTAGTGATTGCTACAGATTGTGTTAAGATGTATAGACTTAATAAGCAAAATGAATTTGTTTTTATAAAAGAGATAAAGCTAAATGAAAAAGGCAAATTAAACGCTCCTGGTGGAACCCAAAAGAATTGGGAAGCAAAGCATAAAGAGATGATTGATTCAATCTTTAAAGATGGCTATAGACTTCGCTACTCTGGTGGAATGGTTCCTGATCTTCACCAAATTCTACTAAAAGGTGGTGGTCTATTTTCGTATCCTGCCACAAGTGATGTTCCAAAAGGAAAACTAAGAATGATTTTTGAGGTATTTCCTTTTGCCTTTGTTTATGAAAAAGCTGGAGGAGGTGCAATAGATGGCAAAAATAGACTTCTAGATTTAACACCATCTCACCCACACGATACCTCTCCTTGCTTTTTTGGCTCGAACCAAGAGATTGAAAGAGTAAAAAGAGTCTATGGATAAGTATGAATTAGCACTACAAGAGAAGACAAAAGAGTTAAAAGAGTGCCAAACAAAAAAAGAGTTGAAAAGCTGCTTGGAGTGCAAAGAGGTTCTTACATGTAAACTTAGAGATGAGTATGTAAAGGCAGTTTATGAGAGTATGTCCAAAGGACAGACTGGAGGATTCGAATTTTGATCAAGGAGAAAATAGTGAGCAAAGAAGAGAAAAAGGCATATATTACTACACCAATTTACTATGTAAATGATATTCCCCACATTGGGCATGCATACACAACAATTATAGCCGATACTATGGCAAGATTTTATAGACTAAGAGGCTATAAAACATACTTTTTAACAGGAACTGATGAGCATGGTCAAAAGATTGAACAAGCCGCACTAAAAAGAGGTAGAACTCCAAAAGAGTATGCTGATGAGATAAGTGGGAAGTTTAAAGCCCTTTGGGATGAGTTTGAGATTAGTTATGATGATTTTATAAGAACGACTGATGAGAGACACAAGATTGGTGTGCAAAAAGCTTTTGAAGTTATGTATAACAATGGCGATATTTACAAAGGTGAGTATGAGGGTCACTACTGCGTTAGTTGCGAAACTTTTTTTACCGAGACTCAACTCATAGATGGTGAGGGTTGTCCTGATTGTGGAAAGGTTACAAATCTAGTTAAAGAGGAGAGCTACTTTTTTAAGCTCTCAAAATATCAAGATAAACTTCTTAAGTGGTACAGCGATGATGACAAATGCGTTCTGCCAAAGGGTAAGAAAAATGAAGTTATAAGCTTTGTAAAACAAGGGCTAAGAGACCTCTCAGTTACTAGGACTAGTTTTGATTGGGGAGTTAAACTTCCAAAGTCTATGAATGATGATAAACATGTAATGTATGTTTGGCTAGATGCACTTTTAAACTATATAACAGCTTTGGGCTATGGAAAAAATGAAGATAGAATGGAGTTTTGGCCTGCTACTGCTCACCTGGTTGGTAAAGATATTTTAAGATTTCATGCAATCTACTGGCCTGCATTTTTAATGAGCCTTGGACTTCCTCTGCCAAAACACATTGCGGCCCATGGATGGTGGACTAGAAATGGTGAGAAAATGAGCAAATCAAAAGGCAATGTTGTAAACCCAAAAGAGGTGGCTGATGCTTATGGACTTGAAAACTTTAGATACTTTATGCTAAGAGAGGTGCCATTTGGTCAAGATGGAGATTTTTCACAAAAAGCACTTATAGATAGAATAAACTCTGATCTTGGAAATGAGTTTGGAAACCTACTCAATAGAATCATAGGTATGAGCGGGAAGTATAGCGATTTTAACATAACCTCAAAAAATGTTGCAAAGCTTCACCAAAAAGAACTAGCTGAGGCTAATGAAATTTTAAAAGATATAGAGCTCAAACTTGATGAACTTCAAACAAATAGATACCTAGAAGACCTATGGAGAGTCTTAACTATAGCAAATGGTGCTATAACAGCTCATGAGCCTTGGGTTAAGATAAAAAATGGTGACACTGATGGAGCTTTAGCTGTAGTTGGGCTAGTGGCTAACTTACTAGCAAAAGTTACTATCTTAGTAAGTCCGGTTATGCCTAAAACTGCTAGCAAAATTGCTGATGCTATGAAATTTGAAATCTCTTATGAGAGTTATAAAAAGTATATAGTAGATAACGAGCTTTTAGAGGACTTTAGCATTGAGAAAATTCCGCCACTCTTTCCTAAAATTGAAGAGGAACTTTTAAAGACTCCAAAGCCTTCAATAGATAAGAAAAAAGAAGATAAAAAGAGCAATGAAGGCATTATAAGTATTGACCAATTTTTTCAAACGAAATTAAAAGTTGGAACAGTACTTGAGGCAACTGAGGTAGAAAAAAGCAAGAAACTATTAAAGCTAAAGGTAGATTTAGGAGAAGAGAATCCTAGGCAGATAGTAGCTGGAATTAAAGAGTTTTATTCTCCAAATGAGCTTATAGATTCTCAAGTATGTGTTGTAGCAAACCTAAAACCTGCAAAAATAATGGGACTCTTAAGCGAAGGTATGCTCCTAGCTGCAAAAGATAAAGATGGACTTAGTCTAATTAGACCGGAGCATAAAAGAAATAGTGGCTCTTTGATTGGATGAGGATTGAAAATTTAGTTGAAATTACAGGCGGGAGGCTTATGGGTTCTGCGTCTGTTAGTAGAGTTGGAGATATACATTTTGAAGCTAAAAAAGTTCTCTGCGGATCGCTATTTATAGATTTAAACTCCTCACAAGACTCGCTGCATAGGGCTATTGAAAATGGCGCTTATGCAGTTTTAAGTGAAAATTTAGATAAAATTAATGACAATGAGATAGCAAAAATAGAGGTTAAGAGCATTGAAAAAGCTACTTTAAAACTTTTAAGATACTACATAATTAAAAAAAACTTAAAACTCATAGCTCTAGGTGACATACAGTATGCACTACTTAAAACCCTGAATGTAGAGTACAGTATTTTGCCAAAAGATATCTCAAGAGCTCTAAAAGTAGTTTTAAAAAGTGAAGATAATAAAAAATTCTTTATAAATGAAAAACTTGAAAAACTTTTAGGGCTCAAAAGTTATGCGCGACCACAGCGAGAAATAAATCCTTCTTATTTAGAATCCAAAGGGCTCTTTTTTAGCTCCTTTTTATATAGGGATATCTTTTTAAAAGATTATAGATTGTCTTCACTATTTGTGCCACACTTATGTGCATTAATAGAGTTTTTAGAATCTAACAAAGTAGAGTATGAGCTTAAAAATCCTCCAACTTTAAAAAATTTTTACCCACTATTTTTAAACTCTAACTTTAAAATTCAAGAGTTTGGTAAAAGCAGTAGCGCGATCATAATTGAAAAAGATGGAGCTCTTTTAAAAGATGAGTATGATTTTATACTAAAAAAAAGAATAGATAAGGATTTGTTTAAACTTTTCCTACCAAAAGGGCTAAATTTGAATTTTACTCCAAAAGTCCAAACAATAACTTATAAAAATTTTGAAGAGATTTTAGAGTTAAAAAAGTTGAAATTTAGGTATATTTTGGCATATTGTGAAGTTGAAAATTTTGAAGAGATTTTTAAAAGAAGAGACAAAGAGACAAAAACTCTTTTTTAGGAGAAATGAGTAGTAAAATGATACTTTTAGACAACCAAACAAATTACAATTTCGACTTAGAAAGACTTGAAGAGATTGCTAAAGCACATACTAAAAAAGATATTGAACTTTTAATTGTAGATTCAAAAACGATAAGAAGTATCAATAAAGCTCAAAGAGCTATAGATAAAGCAACTGATGTTTTAAGCTTTCCATTAGAGGGATTTGATCATATGCCTTTAGGATCGATTGTAATAAATAGTGAACTAGCTATAAAAAAAGCAAACGAGTTAGGGCATACTCCCAAAGAGGAGATTATTCTTCTTTTTATACATGGACTTCTTCATCTTTTGGGCTATGATCACGAAGTAGATAGTGGAGAGATGAGAGAGAAAGAGAAAGAGTTGATAACAAAACACAACCTACCTAGTAGTTTAATTGTAAGGAGTACATAGTGGATTATATTGTATTTTTGATTTCAATGAGTGCACTTATTTATGGTGCAAATTTTATAATAGTAGAGTCTGAGAGAATTGCTCTTCATTTTGATATTTCGCCATTTGTAATTGGAGCAACATTGATTGCTGTTGGAACAAGCCTTCCTGAAATGGCAGCAAGTGTGGCAGCTAGTAGTGCAGGAAAATCTGAAATGGCAGTAGCAAATGTCTTAGGTAGTGTAACTTTTAACATCTCGCTAGTTTTAGGAGTTATTTTTCTACTAGCAAAAGAGTTAAAACCCAAAAGAGATCTCTTTAAAAATGATAGCGCATGGAGTCTCTTTCCACTACTAGTCTTTTTCATAATGGCTTATGATGGAGTTATTGGTAGATTTGAAGGATTTTTATTTTTACTTTTGATGGTTGGATATCTTCTGTTTTTAAGCAAAGATGCCAAGGCTATAGAAGAAGAAGTTGATTTAGATTTGGTTAAAAAAGAGAAGTTTAACTGGCTAAAAACTTCAGCTCTTCTTTTGGTAGGATTTACACTTGTGATCATGGGTGCAAACTACACTATAGAGAGTGCTTCAAGCATAGCAAGAGGATTGGGCGTTAGTGAGTGGGTTATCTCTTTGATTCTAATTGCCTTTGGAACGAGCCTTCCTGAGCTGGTTGTTAGCATTGTAGCGGCCAAAAAAGGAAATGCCGATATGATAGTTGGAAACATCATAGGAAGCAATGTTGCAAATTTTACAATAGTGCTAGGAAGTGCAGCAATTGTCAGCCCACTGAGTGTTGATTTTTCAAAATATGGGTTTGATATACTCTGTGCAGCAACTGCTTCGATAATGCTTGTTTTCATAACTGCAAATAAGCTCTACAATAAATCTGCCGGAATTGGACTGCTTGTTATAATTGCCCTGATGCTACACAACAGCTTAAAACAGTTTATATAAAAGTGTATCTTGTGCAAAACTATTTAACTTAATGCATCTGCATACACTTTATGAACTCTTTTGGCTCATCACTTACAAAGTTATACCCAAGTAGAGATATTTTATGGGCATGAAGCATCACTCTTTTATATGCTTTTGCTCCATACTGAGTATCTCCAAGAATTGGAGTTTTTATACTTTTTAAATGGGCTCTTATCTGATGAGTTCTTCCTGTTTCAATCACTACTTTTACTTTTGATAGTTTTCCCTCATACATCAGTGGCTCTATATGAGTTATCGCCACTTTACCCTCTTTTGAGGTTTTACTAAAAAACAGATTTCCTTTTTTTATGGTTATAATCGGCTTGTCTATACTTAGACTCTCTACCAATTTTCCCTGAACTATAGCTATGTACTCCTTATAAACCTCTTTGTTTCTAAAAGCCTCTATAGCTCTTTTATGAAACTCTTCATCTTTTGTAAATAGCAAAACTCCGCTTGTCTCTTTATCAAGCCTATGAAGAAGCTCAGCCTCAACTCCTTTAGATACCTCCTGCGTTGTCATATGTGCTGGTTTTTCTACTGCTAAAATCTTATTATCTTCAAAAATTTTCTTTGGTTTTTCAAGCTTTTGTACTTTAAACTTAGCTTTTGTATTTATCTCACCTCTCGCTAAAGCAATCTTTTTACCACCACTATAGACAAGTCCTCTATCTATCAAATCTTTTGCTGCTCTATTTGAAATCCCCTCTTGCTTAGCAAGTAACTTATATGCTTTATCTGTCATCTTTTATCCCTTTTAGTAGGGTATTTTTATCCCCTACATGTAAAACTTTTGATGCTTTTAACTCATCAAAATTTATTTTATTTAACTCTTTTAAACTACAAACTTTTATATTTTCAACTAACTCATAGAGTGGTTTTTGATTGAAATAGTGCTCTCCACTTACTATTTTACAACCAAAATAGGCTGGCTCTAGTGGATTATGTCCACCAACTTCCTCAACAAACGATCCACAAAGTAGTACCACATCACTGATAGCATATAGATTTACAAGCTCACCCATTTTATTACATAGTACAATATCTGCTTCTAGTCCCTTATCTATATTTACAAAACTAAGTCCCCTTTCTTGAGCAAATTTTCTTAAAAAATTTTCCACGCTCTCAAATCTTTCAGGATGTCTTGGTACAACTAAGAGCAAATCATTTTCACTCAATTTCAAATTTTTCAAAATCAATCTCTCTTCATCTTCATGGGAGCTAGCCAAGCAAATAACTCTCTTGGATAGTGGCTTTTTATACTCTTTAGTAATCTCTGGCTTTTTAAATGTCTTTATATTTCCAGATACTATAACATTTCTTGCTCCTATCTCTTCAAGTCTTAACTTATCTATATGGCTTTGAGCATACACCTCATCTATATAGCTAAAAATCCACCTATAAAAAAAATTAAATTTTTTGTAAGATTTATAAGAGTTATCTGATACTCTTGCATTTATAAGTATAGTTCTAGCACCTTTTTTTTTAGCAACTATAAACATCATAGGCCAAAGCTCTGCTTCAGTTACAACTAAAACTTTAAATTTTTTTACCCAAAAGGGTAAAAATATCTCATAAGGTAGATATCTTACATCCACTAAACCGAAATTTCTTGCTCCATTGTACCCTGTTGTTGTGATAACACTTAAACTTATATTTTCATCTAAATCATCTATAATAGGCTTTAATGAATTAACTTCACCTAACGAACAGGCATGCAACCAAACATTGCTACCATTAAACGGCGGATTATTTTTTAAAAAAAATCTTGATGGAATCGAACTTTTATATTTTTTCTTGAAACTTAAAAATAGAAGAAAGGGTAGTGCCAAAAAAAAGACTAGCACTACCAAAAAGTAGTATAAAAAAAGCAACTACGCCTCTTTTTCGATCTCTTTATATAAAATTCTTCCACAGTGAGGACAGGTTACTATGTCGTCTCCTCTTATTACAGATGAGTAAGTTTTATCATTTATTCTCATAAAACATCCATAGCAGGCCTGTTTTCTAACAGGTACTACTGTTGTATTTCCAGCCCACTTTCTAATCTTTTCATAAAATGTCAATATCTTCTGACTCATTTGGGAAATAAGCTGTTGCTTTGCCTCATAAATCTTAGTTCTCTCTTTTTCAAGTTCAGCCATTTCACTCTCTATTGAAGCTTTTATCTCTTCAAATTCTTTTTGAATCTCCTCTAATTTATCCTTTTGCTCTTCAATATCTTTCTCTCTAGCCTCAATAATTGTATCAAGTCTCTCTATCTCTTCATTAGCAAACTCACACTGCTCCTTACTAATTTCCTCTTCTAGCTGAAGTGCTTTTATCTCTTTTTCTGTTTTAACTATCGAGCTCTTTTTAGATAGTTCATTTAGCTTATCTGCTAATTCTGCTAAGTGCAGTTCATTTTTACTCCTTTTTAACTTAGCATCTTGAACCTCTTCCTCATATAAAGCTATCTTTCTTCTTACCTCTTCCTCTTTTGCTAGAACTTCTCTAAGTTTTGACTCTATCTGCTCCACCTTTGGACCAAACTCATCTATGGCTTTATCTATCCTAGATAACTCAATTAACTGCTCTAAATACTTATTCATCTGTTTCCTTAATTATTATTTGTATGAAAATGGATTTTTTGAATTTGACATTATAACTTTTAATGGCAAATTTTTCAAATTTTCATTTAAACACTCTCCAAAAAAAGATTCGCTCTCATAATGTCCAATATCTATAAGATTTAAACCATTTTCACTAGCTTCTACTGCTTGATGGTACTTAAAATCTCCACTCATAAAGCAATCAGCCTTTATAAGTCCTATAAGATCTCCTCCACTACCAGTTGTTAATGCACATCTTTTTATCTCTTTGTTATTTCCACTTACTCTTAAATTTTCAATTTTCAAAGAGTTTTTTACATGCAAACACAACTCATCAAAACTCATATTTAGATCAAAGTAGCATATAAAATCTTCACAACATGAAGCATCCCTAAAACCTAAAACATTTTTTGCTACATAGCTATTTAGGTGAGTTTTATCAAAATTTGTGTGCATAGAGATTAGTGATATATCCTTCTTAATCATCTTCTTGATTAAGCTAGATGGGAAAAAATTTGCATCTAAACTTTTTAAACCTTTAAAAATTAATGGATGATGCGTTATTATTAATGAGTTCTCTCTAACTTCTTTTAACAAAGAAGAGTCAACATCCAAACTTAAATAAACCCTCTCTATATCATCATTTAAACTCCCAACTTGAAGCCCACTGTTATCCCAGCTCTCTTGAATTTCAAATGGACTAATTTCATTTAAAAATTCATAAACTTCACGAAGCTTCATCAACAACCTCTTTATACTTCACTGCACATCCTTTTGCTAATTCTCTAATCTTTAGTATGTAGTTTTGTCGTTGAGTAACGCTTATAGCCTTTCTAGCATCTAAAACATTAAATGTATGTGAAGCAACTAAGCAGCAGTCATAAGCAGGAAGTGGTAAATTTTCCTCTAAACATCTTTTACACTCTACTCTTGCATTTTCAAACTGTTCAAGTAGCATTTTAGTATCTGCTACTTCAAAGTTATACTTACTAAACTCATACTCACTCTGCTTATGAACATCCCCATAAGTTGTTACTCCATGTGAGTTTTCATTCCAAACCAAATCAAATACACTATCCTTGTTTTGCAAGTACATAGCAAGCCTCTCCACACCATAAGTTATCTCAACGCTAACAGGCTCACATGCTATGCCTCCAACTTGTTGGAAGTAGGTAAATTGAGTTACCTCCATACCATCTAGCCAAACCTCCCATCCTAGACCCCAAGCGCCAAGAGTTGGACTCTCCCAGTTATCTTCTACAAAGCGAATATCATGTTTTTTTAAATCCAAGCCAAGAGCTTCTAAACTTCTCAAATACAACTCCTGAATATTATCTGGACTAGGTTTAATTAAAACTTGAAATTGATAATACGCCCCAAGTCTATTTGGGTTCTCTCCATATCTTCCATCTGTTGGTCTTCTACTAGGTGCCACATAAGCTGTTGCCCATGGCTTTTTACCAAGTGAGCGTAAAAATGTTGCACTATGAAAAGTTCCAGCACCAGCTGGTAAATCATACGGCTGAACTATTGTACATCCCTCATTTTGCCAGTAAGTCTGCAATTTTAAAAGCATTTCACTAAAAGTTAACAATTTATCAATCCTTTTTATAATTTTCTATAGCTTTATTCCACATAAGTTTATATTTTCTTCTTGTAAACTCCAGTTCCTCTTGAAGCTGCTCTACCTGTTTTGTTAATGTCTCTACAATTTTTCTATCTTCATCATAAAGCTCTTGCATTGAAAATAGTGCCTCCTTTAAAAAGCGGTTTTCACTTCTTAAGGCATCTAATGTCTCATCTTTTGCATCCATAACCTTTTCATGTAGACCCAAAATAGTACCTATTGTTTTTTCTACAAAATCAGCTCCAGCTAAAGTAACCACTTCAGCCTCTATCGGTGAAGACCCTTTAGATGGTATAAGTTCTCTTGTTCCCTCAGTAGCTTCAATTAAAACCTTACCATCCTCCTCTTTTGTTTTTAGCTTACCTCTGTCTATCATATCTTCTATAGTTTTTCTATCCAAATGAACTAGCCTGCTAAACTCATCAATCTCTAACCAAGTTTGCATAAGTTATCCTTAATGATTAACTCTACATCCAAAGAATCGGTTTCTACTTTTTTTGCTTTTAAAATCCTATCTTCTAAAAGTTTTACCCTTAACTCCTCATCCTCGATCGCCAAAATTTGCATAGCTAAATATGCACTATTTACAGCACCAGCTTTTCCTAATGTCATAGTAGCAACAGGTATACCTGAAGGCATCTGAATAGTGCTTAGCATTGCATCAAGACCATCCATTGCTCCACCTTTTAGAGGAACACCTATAACAGGCTTAGTAGTTTGTGACGCAACTACTCCAGCTAAGCATGCAGCCATACCAGCCGCTGCTATAAAAACTTTAGCTCCTTTTGATTCAGCATTTTGTATATAATCTTTTGTTCTATTAGGACTCCTTAGAGCAGAAGTTATAATCAATTCATGAGCTACTCCAAACTTTTCTAAAATCTTAGCAGATTCTTTCATAACTTCATAGTCACTTTTACTCCCCATCAAAATCGATACAAATTTCATACTCATCCTTCAACTTTTCTTCTAAAAAAGGTATATGGAGGCAGATGTACAGGTAGCTTTATAGCATTTAAATTTCCACTATGAATTGAGCTATACACCTTATTACCTTTTATACTTACGAGCTCTTTAAACATTATAAAAAACCTACCATTTTCCTCTCTTATTATTCCCAAATTATTTTCAACTTCTTCTACTCCGAAAGTATCCGGCAAAACAAGCTCATACTCCACATTTGGATCAACCCTATCTTTTGCCAAAAAACTAAAACCATCATCTTGAACTTCGGCAAAAACTTGATGTGTGCCTTCGCTTATGGATTGAGCTAAGTTTATTGTATCATTTTTTTGGTATGGCCTACTAATCAAGTACCCATCGCTGAAACCTCTGCTTTTAGTAGTATCTAACTCTTGCTCATATCTTTTTGGAACAAACTTACCACTATAAAAGTCATCTATAGCTTCTCTATAGGTTTTTGCAGTAATTCCAACATAGTACGGGCTCTTCGTTCTTCCCTCTATCTTTAAAGCATCAACAACACCACTACTTAATATCTCATTCAAATGTGAAACTAAATTCAAATCCTTAGCATTCATTATATGAGTTCCACACTCATCCTCTTCAACTTTGAAAAGAGTTCCATTCTCTTCATTGTGAGCATAAAGTGTATATGGAAATCTACAATCATTGGCACAGCTTCCTCTATTTGAGACTCTTCCACTCTGTAGTGAACTTATAAGACATCTACCACTATATGCAAAACACATTGAACCATGCACAAATACTTCAAGCTCAAGCTTTGGAAGATGTTTTTTGATCTCTTTTAAATCATTCAAACTTATCTCTCTTGCAGCTACTACCCTTTTTATCCCCATCTCATAAAAAACTTCTGCATCAAGATAGTTCATAACATTTGCCTGAGTAGAGAGATGGAGTGGAATCTCTGGAGCAATTTCTTTTGCCAATTTTATAACACCGACTGAGGCTACTATAAACGCATCTGGCTTCATTTTTGCCATCTTGTTTATATGTTTTTTCAGTAACTCTATCTGTGAATTAAAAGGAAAACCATTGATTGTTACATAGATTTTTTTACCCAAACCATGAGTATATTTAACTGCTTCTTCAAAGCTATCATAGGTAAACTCCTTCCCGCTTCTTATTCTAAGTGAAAAGTGACTAACTCCACCATAAACTGCATCAGCACCATAAGCCAAAGCAATTTTTAGTTTTTCAAAATTTCCTGCGGGTGAAAGTAACTCTGCTCTTTTCAACTACTTTTTTCCCAAATTTGCAATTAACTCTTCTATTTCATCATTACTAACAACATTTTCTGTATTTTCATCACCATGTATATGAACTGCACTTCCTACTCTCTTTTCATCTTCAATCTTTCCTTCAAATAGACTACTCATGTACTTTGAAAGTGCCCTCATTACATTTATAACCCTCTCTATCTTTTGTCTATGAATATCTTGATACTGCATTATATCCATAGTCATCATAATCTCATCTTCACTATTTTGAGCACTCTCTATAAGCTTTTCAACCTTTTGTTTCATCTGTTTATTATCTTCTAGTGCCTTTGTAAACTCTTTCACTTTTGGAAATTTTTCACACAATTTTTCAAAAAGCTCTATGTTAGAATCAATAAGCTCTATTACTTCATTTGCATTTTCTTCAGCTTCCATCATAAAATTATTTATTGACTCTAATCTATCAAAAACCTCACCAGCCTTTTTTTCAGAGTCTTTTGTTACATCATCAAGCTGGTAAACCATTTTGTGATCTTCTGTAGGAGGTGGTGGTGGCCAAGCAACATTTGCAGATGGTTTGTAGTTTTGCATATCTATATCATCATCTATCTTTTCTTCCGATACATCCATATTGGAAGATTCATTACTACTTTTTTCCTCATTTAAATCTTCTTTTGAATCCTCATCTTCTGCAAGCTCCTCATCATCTATTCCACCTGCCATTAAAGCGTCTAATTCTTCTTGTGTCATAAGGCTCTCCTTGAAACATTATGCTTCATTATATAAAAATTTTTATATAATTCTACTTTAACTGGAATAAAAAAACTATTTAAGGAAATTATTATGAGTGTTGATCTGCACAATCATACTGTTTTATGCAAGCACGCAAATGGAAAAAATGAAGATTATGTAAAAGAGGCAATAAAAAACAAAATACGCTATTTTGGTTTTAGTGACCACGCACCTATGAATTTTGATAAAAAACATAGAATGGATTTAAACCAGATGCAAAACTATGAAAACGAGGTACTACTTTTGAGAGAAAAGTATAAAAAGAAAATTAACATTCTTTTAGCATATGAAGTAGACTTTTTAAATGGTTTTATAGAGGAAAAAGTTTTAAAAGCTGATACAGACTACCTAATTGGCTCAGTTCATTTTATAAATCAGTGGGGATTTGACAATCCTGAATTTATAGGCGAATATAAAAGTAGGGATATAGACAAAATTTGGCAAGACTACTTTGAAGAGATCAAAGCACTTGCTAAAAGTAGTCTTTTTCAAATAGTTGGACATATTGACCTTATAAAAGTTTTTAACTATCTTCCAAAAAAAGATGTAAAAATCATAGCAAAAGATGCTATCAAAGAGATAAAAAAATCTGGTATGAGCGTAGAGATAAATGCTGCAGGACTGAGAAAACCTGTAGGAGAGATTTACCCAAGTAGAGATATTATGGAGCTACTTTGCGAGTATGACATACCTATAACATTTAGTTCAGACGCACATGATCCTACTCAAGTTGGATTTAAAAAGGAAGAGCTGTATAAGTATGCAAAAGATTTTGGATACACAAAATGCTCATACTATATAAAAAAGGAGATGCATATGATTAATTTTTAATCATATTAAAATGGTTTTTTGAGCAACATTTGGGTACAATAGTTATAAAATTTTAATTGAGGAGAAAAAATGGGAAAATTTGTAAATAGCGTAGAGGAGTTTTTCAAATTTTGTGAAGAGAATGAGGTAGAATTTGTTGACTTTCGTTTCACAGATATCAAAGGTGCTTGGCATCATGTAACTTATAACATAAAGGCAATTGAGCCAGACACTTTTAAAAATGGTATCCCTTTTGATGGCTCAAGCATAGAAGCGTGGCAACCAATAAACAGATCAGATATGATTCTTATGCCAGAAGCCCAGAGTGCATTTTTAGATCCATTTACTGCTGATCCAACTATAATTGTATTTTGTGATGTGTTTGACATATACAAGGGTGAGCTATATGAAAAGTGTCCTAGAAGTATAGCTAAAAAAGCGATTAAACAC
>Ga0256840_1001931_pt1 | contig 18781 bp, 6 predicted proteins | sample 355202metaG_FD_185969 | JGI IMG/M metagenome (GOLD analysis project Ga0256840, IMG submission 185969) | Hydrothermal vent microbial communities from Mid Atlantic Ridge, Atlantic Ocean - 355-202 | ecosystem: Environmental > Aquatic > Marine > Hydrothermal vents | place: Atlantic Ocean: Mid...
ATCATAGAAACTAAAAACGACTCATACCGATTCAAACAAAGCCAACAAAAGGCGCTAAAATAACAACCCAAGGGTGGGTCAATATTCGATGCCTATGTGGGTCAATTTTGGATGCTCATTGACATACTGATACTCGATGATATTGGCTATGTGAAGAAAAATGATAATGAAAGCCAGGTACTGTTTGAATTGATAGCCTACCGCTATGAGAGAAACAGTATCTTGATAACCACCAATCAAGCCTTCAGTGAATGGGACAGTATCTTTGGCGACAACATGATGACCGTAGCGGCGATAGACAGACTTGTACACCATGCAGATATTTATAAAATAGAAGGAGAAAGCTATCGAAGAAAACAAGCAGAAAAGTTAAATCAAAATCGGACAAGTTAGTTGACGTTTGATAGCATCCAGAGAATGAAGTTAAAGCCTATGTGATACGTCAAGTACGAGAAAAACTTCAAGGTGGAGATTTACTATGAAATTACTAAAATACAAAGGCTACATCGGTGACATTCAAGGTAAGCGTCTAGCAAACCACATATTGAATAATATTTTTTATTTTCTAATTAAATTAGCAACAGATTTTTCATTCTTAGTAAGAAAGGAATCAATGACTCTTGAAAAACTTGAATAAGGTTGAGCACCTACAAGTCTTTTAACATTGACAATCTCATCCCCTTCAATTTTTCCAATAAAAAAAGCGGGTGTCCCGCTCACGCCCACTTTCTGCCCATAAGCCATGTCTTCATCAACTTTCGCTGCAACAGCGCTATCGTCTAGACAAATTGAATATTTATTCATATCCAGTTTGAGTTTTTCGGCAATATTTTTATAATTCTCCCTATTGAGGCTTGAACTACCATTTTCAAACAACTCTTCATGCATAGCCCAATATGCTACATCACTTTGTTTCGCAGCACATCGGACTGCGATTGCTGCTCCAGATGCCTTTGTATGGAAACTAAGGGGAAAGTCCCTCATGATATACTGTACTTTGTTAGTATCAATATAATTAGAAGTAATCTGTGGCATTGTTTGCTTAAAATGTCTAGAACAGAACGGACATTGAAAATCAGAGAACTCCACTATTGCAATGGAGCTTTCTTTCGAGCCTAGTCGAGGTAAATTACCTAAAGTAACAGAATTAATTACATTCTGGCGCTTACCACCTATCAAACTCAAACCTTTAACTTCTTGATTAAGATTATTAATTTCTCCTTTAAGGAGTTTTAATTCTTGTTTTACCTCAGTAAGTTGTTTTAGCACTTCTTCGGTTATCCAATCTTCAGCATAAGTATTAAATTGAAGTACAATAACTACAGAAACAAAGAACGACTTTATCAAAAATTTATTCATTTATAATTACTTCCTTTGGGATCGCATTTCTTGTTTAGCTTTCATTAATATTTTTTCCCTATATTCAGAGGCATTTTTCAATTCATTTCTAAGGTCGTTTTGAAAATTCTTATTCTGAATATCTCCACCGAGATTCTTTATTTTTTTTGCAAAAGCTTCTTGTTTACTTTTCAAAAACATATCATTTTCTTCATTATCAAATGTAACCTCTGGCAAAGAAACCCTTTCTATCTTTACCTGACTAAAATCCACTCTTATACTTTTCAAATTCTTTTCGTCATTATCAAGACGTTCTGTATTCCTTATAGATTCAGATTCAGTTTCTCTTTCTTTTGTTATTTCTTTTACTTCGTCAATTCTTTTGTCAGAAGAAATAGAGGTTCTTGTATTAACTAGTCTAGGGTAAAAATAGTGCCCAGCTCCAGCTAAAGAAAGCAAAATAAGAACAATAAAAAATCTCATAATTTCTAAGGACCAGTTGTGAAACTTTGATAAATAGAGGCTGATTCCGCTGTCAAGCCGTTAAGACTATAGTAGTGATAACGTGCTAAAGATATCGTGACTAACGTATTGGCAGGTAGCGAATTAAATGGAGTAAAAGTAACTTGAGTTTGATCCAAATTCACAGAAATATTACCATCTATACTCGTCCCGTTAGCTGTCACACTAATATCATCATTTAGATATATTGAGTTCCCAGTATATCTGAGACCTACTAGCCTGATAGGCTTATCAAAAGTGAAAACAATATCACTATTAACATTGACATTAACAGCGTCAGGAGCTGGCGAAGCACTTAATACGCGAGGACGAACAGAGTCATTTATACCATTACCAGTTGTAAAATTTAGGCTTGTAGTATTATAAAAATTCCCAGCAACATCACAAAGTCCATCAATTACTATTGAATACTCTTGTTCTATTTCTAAAGAAGCTGCTGGTTTGTATATTAATGTTTGCAAACTTTCAACTAATTCAATTTCACCATCTATAACTTCATCATTAATGACTTTAAGCATCTTGACAGTATCATCATTTAAGCATTCCAAAGAAATTTGTTTATCAAAATTGAACTGTAAATCTACATTTAGCGGAACGTCATCAACACCATCAATTATAGACGACACTCTCAACCCCAAAGGAGTTAAATCTTCACTCTCAGTTGTAGTAAAACGTATTTGTCCTGAAGAGGCAACGACCTTATTACCAGCTAGGTCTGTCAGTTCTTTTCCAAGTGGATAATAGTCATAATAAGTAGTATTTTCTTTAAATGGTTGTAAAGGAGTTAAATCTATATGACTACTATCCTCTGACAAACTGGTTTCAAGTGTTATTTTGTCATTACGAACATTACTTTGATTACTTATTTCAAAATCATTATCAAATATACTTAGAGGGTTTAAACGTTCATCAAAACTTAAAGAAATATTCACGTTTAACGGTACGCTTGAATTCTTTAATGGAACAACTTGAGTTCTTTTTGGCCTTGATAAATCAATTCCTTGACCTGTTGTAAAATTACTTTCTATCGTACCATCAAGCACATTACCACCTGTATCTTCTATACCTGATACAGAAATAGTATAAATAGTGTTAGGTACTAGAAACTGAGCAAGTTTTAAAGTCACTATAGTTCTATCATTATTTAATATATATGAATGAATATCAATTTCATTTGATCCGGCTAATAATTTAATTCCTTCGAGTTTAATACTGTTAATAGATTCACTAAACTTAACCTGTATCAATGCATTGGTTGGAACATCTATAAAACCATCAATAATACTAAAGCCTTCTACAACAGGTGAATTAGTATCCGTTGTTGAGCTAGTCTTGAAGTAAGTACTATCCGATGTTCTATTTCCAGCTAAATCATTTGTACCAAAAATGTAGTAGAAGGCAGAATCGGCTAATAATTCTGTAGTTGGTACAATAGTTACAACTTTTCCATTAGCGCTTAAAGATACACCTACGTCAACCAAGTTGTTTTGTAAGTCTCTTATATAGAATTCATCTAAAGTCGAAGAATCAATTGGCTTATCAAACTCGACTGTAATAATTCCAGTAGTTGGGAATGATTCCTCGCCAGGTTCTGGCCACTTATTAACTACAACGGGTGGATAAAAATCAATACCAATTCCTGTATTAAATGTTGTACTAGTTTCAACAATGTCATTTCCAGAATAATCCTCAATACCATTGACTGTAGCAGTAACTAAAGAAGAGGCCGGTAAAGGATCATGAGGAGTAAATAGAAATCCTTTATTATCATTTGTAATACTTAGTGATCCATCTCGACTGTCTATGAAACTTGAAGCATCAAGCGTCAACGGATTAATTGCTTCATCAAACTGAACATTTAAACGCGCATTTATTCCTACATCTGTTAATCCAGATTCAGGACTAAATAAAGTAACTTTAGGAGGAAGTCCATCATCTACTGCATTTGCTGCTAAATAGTAATTCCAACTCTGACTTATGGACTCTCCGTCCAAGTCCATAACACTCAATCTTAAATTATAGTAACTTGCATTACTTTCCAACAACACATTAGGCTTCACACGTAATGTCAGTCCATCATCACTTAAACTTATTGTAGAACTTACCTCAATAGAGTTGTTTTTCTTAAGTTTAATGTTATTTACCGTAAGGCTGCTTGGATCAATAGCTTCACTAAAACGAACATCAAACACCGCATTTAAAGGCAATCCATTTAATGCACTTCGAGCGACGACCTTAGGAGTACTAACCGATGGATCATCCTTTACACTAAAGGAGACCTGAGTACCGTTTAAAGAATTACCAGTTATATCTTCTATTTGACTATTGACAAAAACTTGTATGAAACTACCTAGTTCAAAAGGTTGGTCAGGTATAAATGTAATAACTTGTCCATTACCACTAAGTACTATAGTTCCCGATACCAACCGTCCATTTTGTGATACATAGAAAGAACCATTTTCTTGTAAAGTAGCTTCATTTAGTGGTTCATTACTATAAAGGATAATATTTTTTTCTACAGAAACTTGTGTTGATCCATTTCCAGGCTTAAAGGTGGTTATACTTGGTCTCTCAGTTTCATTCTCAATCGATGTAGTAAATAACGATACATAATCAGAAATACTATTTCCTGAAAGATCTTTGACGGCATTTGTAACAACTACCGACACAATACTATTAGCTGTTAATAACCCTGAAAGCGTAACAATTCTATTATCTGCTGATCTATTAATTGTAGGTATGATTTGATTACCATCTATAAATAAAGAGAACCCAGAAGAATTTATAGTACTTGGATCTAATGACTCTGAAAAAGTTAGAACTATATTTGCTCTACTATCAATATCAATAGCATTATCATTAGGCGTTATTGATAGAACTTCTGGCGCAGTCATATCTACAAGATCATCACCTGTATTAAAAGTAGATACATAGAAAAAGCCATAATCGTGTGTATCATAGCGACTGCCGCTAATACCTGCCATATCTCTATATGTAAATACATGCATGGAGATGTCTATCGTTGCATTTGCAGGATAAGGGGAGAGAGGAGTGAATATTAGTTGTTTCTGATCAACACTTAAATCGTAATTTCCGCTTAAACGATTCCCATTTATAGAAATTTTAAGTTGATCTTCGAAGTTGCCATATACAGCCTCACTAAAGTTAAATACTATAGGTGAATTAGCACTGACACCACTTGAGTTTTTCTCAGGACTGATACTTAACACCTTAGGTCTGTTAGTATCATTAAGTATTGATCCCGTGGTGAAGCTTGATACTGTTTTAACTAAGGTATTACCTGATACATCACATACTCCTTCTAAAGTAAGCGTATAATCAGTTTCTATATTTAATAAATTTAGAGGGATAAATTCAAGCGATGTACGCGAGTTGCTAATAGAGACTTCTCCATCAATCACATAGCCACTATCAGTCTCAAACATACTTACTGTTGATGAGTTAACACACTCTGGATCAAGTAGATTATCAAATAATAATGTAAATATAGCATTTGAAGGAACATCTGTAAAACCATCCGCAATGGATTGTGAGGTAATACCTATATCAGTTTTCAGTTCCGAACTCACAGAAAAACGAACACTATCACCGGTGACACGATTACCCGCAAGGTCAGTAATGCCAGAATGATATAAACTATAATCACCATAAGTAGAATTGAGTCTTGATGGTGACAAATACTCTTCTGGAATAGAACGAATAAAAGTTCCATCCTCAGATAAAGTTGATTCCAAATCAACTTCCTCCCAAAAATTCCTAATATGTGATAATTTGTAAGCGTAAGCGTAAGATTTCTTTGAGAGGGTTAAAGGGTTAATACGTTCATTTATGCGAGTAGATAAAACTACATTTCGCGGAACAGTTGAATCATCAGCAGGAGTAGTTGACAAGCGAATAGGCGCAACGAGATCAGCCCCATCTCCCGTGGTAAAACTTGTCTCGGAAATGGCAGGAATCAAGCTATTCCCTGCTTTATCCTCAACTCCTTCGACTCTAATAGTATAAGTTTCCTGAGGCTCTAACAATTGGGCTAACTTCAAAGTAACTAAGTGATGATTGTCATTCAAGGTATAAGCTTGAAGCACTATCTCTTCATTGCCTTTCCGTAATTGAATACCTCCAAGTTTTGACTTGTTTATAGGCTCGCTAAATTCAATTTGCATTACTGCATTAATTGGTACATTAGTTAATCCATCAATAAGACTAAAGCCAACAACCTCAGGGGCTACGGTATCTTCGTCAAAGTTAGTTGTGAAATAAGTAGAGCTTCCAAATGTATTTCCAGCTAAATCCTTAATAGAATAACCAAAGTGATAACCTCGCCCAACTGCTAATATAGTATTGGGTGTTAATGTTACAACCCTACCATTAGCACTTAATGAAACATCTATATCTATTTTTACAGCTTCAAATCCCTGCCCATAAGATATGTAGAATGAATCTAATGAGGAGAAATCTATAGGTCTATCAAATTCTATTGCAATTACACTATTGACAGAAATTATATCCCCATCCTGCATTTGAGATAATACCTTTGGACTATCTAAATCAAGCCCTGAACTTGTAGTAAATGATGTACTCGTTTCTACAATCCCATTACCAGAATAATCTTCAACGCCAACTACTGTAGCAGCAATCAAAGAAGAAGTTGGCAAAGGATCGTGAGGTGTAAATATAAACCCTTTATTATCACTCAATATACTTAATGAACCATCTCGACCGTCAATAAAGTTTGAAGCATTAAGTGTCAATGGATTTATTGCTTCGTCAAAATGGACATTTAAGCGCGCATTAACACCTACGCCTGTCAGACCAGACTCGGGACTAAATAAAGTAACTTTAGGAGGAAGACTATCTTCTACAGCATTTGCTGCTAAATAATAATTCCAACTCTGTGTGAGTGACTCACCATCCAAATCCATAACACTCAGACTTAGATTGTAGTAACTTGCTGTATTTTCCAATAACACATCAGGTTGTACACGTAATGTTAGTCCTTCTTCGCTTAAGCTTATTGTTGAAATAATATCAATAGAGTTGTTTTTCTTAAGTTTAATACTATCTACAGTGACACTTGATGGATCTATTGCCTCACTAAAACGAACATCAAACACCGCATTTAAAGGCAACCCATTAGATGCACTTCGTGCAACAACTTTAGGAGCATTAGCTGTTGGGTCACCCTCTATTCTGAATGAAACCTGAGTACCATTTAAAGCATTACCCTCTATATCCTCTATTTGACTATTAGCAAAAACTTGGATAAAACCATCTAACTCAAAGGGTTGATCAGGTGTAAAAGTAATGACCTGCCCTCCACTACTGAGTACCGTTGATCCTGACACCAGAAATCCGTTTTGTGATACATAGAATGAACCATCCTCTTGCAAACTAGCGTCATTTAGAGGCTCGTTACTATAAAGAATAATATTCTTATCTGGAGCAACAGCATTTGACCCATTCCCAGGTTTAAACGTAGTGATACTTGGCCTTACAGAATCAACATCGCCGCCAGTTGTATAGAGAGATACAAAATCAGTTAAACTATTACCCGACAAATCCTTCACACCACTTGTAGCTACGACTGATATCACACTATTAGAAGGCATGTAATCTGCAGATAAAATAATGCTTTGATTATCAGTAGAGCGTTTGATTGAGGTATATAATAAACGTTCTCCGTCAGCAAATAATGAAAAATTATTATTATTTATCGTATCGGTATCTATAGATTCAGAAAAGGTTATTACAACATCTGACTTTTTATCAATATCAACCGAATTATCGTTCGGTGTTATAGATAGTATTTCTGGACGAGTGCCATCAACTCCATCTCCGCTAGTTGTAAAATATTTTGAAGATATATATTGACGGTTCCCCGCTAAATCCTCAATCCAAAAGCCTTTTACATCAATGCGCGTACTAGCTGGAAAAGGAATAGATGGTGAAAAAGTTACTTGAGTTTGATCATTTCTAATTTCATAAATACCATTAATTAAAACGCTATTTATTGAAACTTCTATATTATTTAAATAATCAGTTTTTATCGATTCATTAAATGTAAGTGTAATAGAGCTATCTACATTAATATCTATTGAATCATTATTGGGATCTATACTAACCAATTGTGGTCTGTCGATGTCTTCAATCGTTGTTCCAGTAGTATAATTTGTACTAATGGATTCAAGAATATTTCCAGAGATATCACATAAACCATCTAAACTAAAAGTGTACTCCATTTCCTGATTAATAATATCGGATGGTTGGAATTCAAATGAAGTCCTATCATTACTAAGCTCTATAATACCGCTAATAATTAAACCAGATTGTGTTTCCACCATTTTAACCGTAGAAGCATTTACACACTCTGGATTTAACTGCCTATTAAAATTAAACCCCATTATTCCATTTAATGGTACATCGCTTAAATTATTGCTTATGGTTTGAGATTTAACTTCGAAAGAAACAGAATTATTATTACTTGTAGTTTCAAAACTATAACCCCAATAACCTAAATCATCAGCGCTATTTCCCGCTAAATCATAAAAATCACTAATTCTCAATGTATATTCAGCATCGCTCAATAAAGGTACAACGGGTTTTGATATGATTGTTCTACCATCATCAGAGAAGCTTATATCCAAATCTACGTATACATCATTTCTTTCAAGTGTCACCGACCCCACACTCGACAAAGGGTTTAAACGTTCATTATAACGTATAGAGAAAACGACATCCTGAGGCACAATAGAGTTTTTAATCGGAGAAACACTTTCGATTATTGGGTTAATAAAATCACTTTCAGAACCTGTAGTAAAACTACTTTGGTAAGTACTAGCTATAACGTTACCTTTCGAGTCTTCAACACCATTGATACTGATTCTATATAGCGTATCTGAAACCAAATCTTGTGCTAAAGCCAAAGTAAGAACTCGACGATTATCACTTAGAGTACGAGATTGTAGAACAACTTCTTCTGTTCCAATAAATAACCTCGCACCAGTTAGCTTTAACTCATTAACTGGCTCATTGAACTCTATTTGAATAGTAGAATTTGTAGGCACATCTGTTAATCCGTCAGCAAGGCTCAAATTGGAAACATAGGGTGGAATAACATCCGCAACAAAACTAGTCGTAAAATTAATTCTTTTATAGCGTAAATTATTTCCATATAGATCTTTTATATTATCAAGGTATAGATAATATGCTCGCCCAACCGCCAAAGAATCTTCAGATATGTAATTTAAAGTTCGTCTATCATCAGCAAGTGTAAATGAACCGCTAAGCTTCTTATTCAAGACAGTATCGTATAGATATATTCCTCCATTAGTGAATGACTCTGCTACAACAGGCTCATCAAATAAAACACTAACAACACCATTCGTAGGCGCATTTTCAGCATTATTTTGGGGGTTACTTCCCAAAATATTAGGGATAGTGAAGTCAGTGAAATTACCAGTTGTAAAAGTGCTAATGAAATTAGTAGCTATTTTATTTCCAGCATCATCAGTAACATCCTTGATAGTAATTTGATATTCAGTGTTGTCCTTTAGTAACAATCTTGGTTGAACAATTAGCGTACGATTATTCTCTGACAATTGATAAGTATAATCAGTCTCAATTACATTAGTTGCAGTTTCTTTTAGTTCAAATACATTAGCTCGGATAGAACGGTGTTTTAATGGTTCACTAAAAGTGACTTCGATAGCCGTGGATTCTTTTATGTCAGTACTTGCAGTCTCTGGTAATACCAATACCACTTCAGGTGCAGTGACATCAGAGTTCAAGGGATCTGTTTGATTCGCAACTTCTGCACCATCTAATAAACCGTCATTATCAGTATCACCATTAAGAGGATTTGTCCCTAACTTGATTTCTCTTCCATCCGTTAATCCATCGCTATCTGAATCTGGGTTATCTGGGAAGGTACCAAAAGTTTCAGTCTCTTGCTCATCTCCCAAACCATCTCTATCAGTATCGACTTTAACCGGGATATTCAACACTTCAGTAACGGCAGTATTACCCGCCAAATCTGTAGCAAAAGCTGTAATATCAATATCACTAACTCCAATTGGAATCGTATAAAGGAACTGAGAACTTCTTGATGAACTTCTATCAATAACTACCCCATTTATTGAATAACCAATAAAATCAACACCAACATCATCACTAGCAGAAATATCGATAAATAATTGCTGACCTTCAATAATTTCTTCATTCGGCAGTGGAGTTTCAAGTTTTACCGTAGGGGGAATACCTAAATTATCATTAAAATCACGATACTGGAAAATATTAAGACCATTAATTGTAACAACATAAAAGTATCTGCTATCGACCACAAGACTTTCGCCTCTAACGTTAATAGCATCAAGATATAAAGGAGTTTCAGGATCACTAACATCAACTATGAGAGTACGTGAGGAGAAGCGATCTTCGCTACCTGAGAAAATTGCATACTTACCCTCAAGCTTAGCATCCGAAAGAGTATACCCAGATGCAGAACGATCAGCAGCAAAGCTTAGTAAATTAGTATCACGATAATCTAAGACTATATAACCAGATTGATAAACTCCAGCCAAATAGGCAAAGCCATCCCTAACAGATAAATCTCTAACAGGATATCTCTCCCCCGAAGCGAAAATACTTATGCTATTGAGTAAAACTGGCTCGATTTTATTTATAACATTAATTATATGTACTGCTTCATCATTTGCCATTATTAGCAAATCACCATCTAGATCAACACCAGTTACATCACCAAGCCCCCCAAGCGATGACACTAATATAGGATCTTCAGGAATACTTACATCTAATATTTTTAAACCCTCATCACCATCTGCTATATAAAGAAAGTTCTGGTTGAATATTAAATCATTTACAACACCACCCGTATAATATGAGTTTAATAGCGAAGGATTACTTTGATCATATATATCAACAATATGTAAACCGTATTTGCCTGCCGCTATATAGGCAATGTTGCCAATAACTTTTATATCATTACCAGGACCTTGCAAATTAAATGTAGATAATAGAATAGGATTTTCTTTATCATTTATATCAACTATATTTAGCCCTTCTTCTCCGGCTAAATATGCATAGCTACCAGATATATCAATACTTAACAAAGGATCCGATAGAATAAGAGATGAAAGCTCTGTTATAACAAATCTAATAACAGTTACTGGAATTTCAGCGGTGAAATTATTATTTTCGACTCTAACAACAGTTGTACCATCTACACCACCAAAAATTTCTCCATCTATAAGACCAAAACTGGCGACAGAAATATCATCTGAAGTATAAGCTGTCCCTAATGACTTACTGGTAATATCAATCTGACTTCCATCAATTAAATGACCGATTACCTTAATTTTTTCACTTACTTCTGTATCAATTGAGTTAAACGTTAAAGTCAGATTTTCTGGCTGAGTAGAGATAGAATCAAGCGCATCAGCAATATTGCCACTACTGCTATCCGTAGGGTCAGAAGCAATGAGTATTTCTAAACTATCATTGAGGCCATCTCCATCTGTATCTGCGAGTAAAGGGTTTGTTACAAAACCATCATCGCCAGCAACTAGCTCTTCACCATCATTGATATTATCACCATCGGTATCAGCAACATTGATATCTGTGCCTGCTATAAATTCTTCAAGCGCACTTAATCCATCTCTATCCTGATCTTCAGAGGCATCTATAGCATCATTCGGATCTAAGCCATTAGCTAGCTCAATATCATCGGGTATACCATCTGAGTCAGTATCACCCGTATTGCCTATTATAATTCTTTTAATGGCAAGTACACCTTCTACTCTGGTAGAAATAAGGATAGTACCTACCGACCTTGCAGTAACTAAGCCTTCGCTTGAAACAGTAGCGATCGCACTATTAGACGAAGTGAAATTAATACCGTCACTAAAGGTTACATCTTCATCTTCAGTATCTACAAAAGATGCTGAAACAGATAGTTGAATTGTAGTCCCTATAGAATCTAAGGTTGTATTCTCACTACCTATATAGGTTAACTTACTAGGGATAGGACTAACAAAGTTAAAGCTTATTTCACCGACTCTTTCGATACCATTATCAACTAAATTAAAGTATTCACTTTCACCAGAAATAGTTTGACCATCACTAAGACAATTAACTCTCGCCTTGATACGCCCCATAAAAGAAGGAACATTTGGCATACTCCAAGTGCCATCTTGCTCTACTTGAATCGTGCGATTTAGGATATTTACCGAACAGTTTTCATCAAGGATAACTTCTGCCTTCGATATTGAAGGCATTATAAAAATCATTATTAAACCAAGAAACAAACTATGATTTTTTTTGAACATGAACTTATCCTTAAACTATTAAATTAGTACTTCTTATTTAAAACTTTAAAAACAAACAACACTAAAGTATGAATTGATCTTTTTAAAGGTATCTCTCTTTTAAATTCATTCAACGTAAATGAAACTCAATTGATATTTTTTTATCCTGCTAACAAAACCATATACAAACATGAACCTAGAAAGGTTCTATCTTGTAAACTTCACTCTCCAAAAAAAAGTATAAATATAAGATACTCCTCAGTTTATTGGCACTTTAACTCTAATTCATCTGAGCCGAACCCCTGAGTGAAAAACTTTCCTAAACGCTTACCAAAATTAGCCATGACCATTATTTTATTATCATTTAAACTAATAAATACTTTCTCAACGTAAGCCATTTCAGGAAGGTCGACCCAATGTTCATCACTACCAGTGGATTTTATTGCCAGCTTTGCACGCAAATCATCAGTTTTATTAATCCAGTATATTGAATTTTCCACCCCACAAAACACCAAACTATCCAAATTTTCAGGATTATTAATTATCTTCCTAGAAAAAAGGTGACCTACTGAAACAGCTTCCGATTTTAATAAATTAAAATTTACTTTATAGACATTTGAAATCAAATTGGAGGGAAACAAGTCTTTTTTGAAAGTTTGAATAACGACTGGCATATCTGTAGAGATTTGACCTAAAAATCTTGAATCTATAACTTTATTATCGGCAGAATATTCTATTTCTTTTTTTAAAGACATATCATCATTGAAAACACTCAAATAAATAGTATTTTCATTGCTTACTTGCTCACCAATAAACAACAGATAGGATTGGTTATTCTTTTCAATATAATCAGTCACTTTTCTATCCATACCAGTTTTAATGAAATCTTTTAAACTATCAGTCTTGCGATCAAAAATATAAACTTGTTTATTATTACCAGATTCTATTATCAAATTTCCGTTTGAAACTAATCCATGATAAGAATTCAAGGATCCTTCATATGACCCTATCTTTAACTCTTTAATTAAAAAATCTTTATCAGAATCCTTAGGAAGATAAGCTAATAGAAGCTTATTTTCGCTAGGCACAATCATGAAAATTGTTTTGTAATATTCATAGTGATTTAAAAATCCAAATTGCGTAATTACGCCTTTATTTTTTGCTATAGGTAATAAATATTCTTGGTCATTGACTACAACTTTATAACTTAGCTTATTTTGGGAAGACATATCAGCACTTTCTTCATAAAGATATGAAGTCCCAAAGCTATCAAAAATCATTGCTTTTAAGCTTTGATCAAAATTAGAGCTATGCTTATCAACGTCAAAAGCGTATGACGTGAAATTACAGATCACTAATATATGTAAAAAAATCAAATTCTTTAATATTATTTTCATAATTGAATTCTACTGTTAAGGTTGACAACAATCGCAATACTGTATCTGCCTAGTATCATGAGCTGTTTTACCAAAAATACTTAGCCCCACATAGAAAGCATCAGCTATTTGCTCGCAAAATGCTCTCTCTTCATCATATTCTGCGCATTTGGCATTTCCAGCAGCAGTCCCATCAAAATAAATACAAGAGCTAGGGTATGCTAATTTGCAAGACGAACTAATATTCTGCTTTAAGCCTTGATCACAAGTATCCTGTGAAGAACCACAAGTTTGATAGCAGATATCATGTGTATTACAAGCGAGAGGATCACTAGAACCAAAAGGCGGATTAGGGGATCTAGCTTCTCCCCATATCGGTTCTGGGCCTGTGAACAAATCAAATACAACACCATTAGCAACAACATTAATTAACGTATTACCTTGTTCGGTAATCCTTTGTGGTGATGGACCACTGCAACCATCTATAGAATGATTAATATTTATACTCTGTTGGTTATTCAAACTACAGTTTGCGTTCTTATAAGTAGTAGCCTCCTCCACAATAGTAAAATCAGAATCCCCTTGCAGAGGAAGATTCCAAAGATCATTCACCGACCTGGGAACGACCAAAACACCATACGTATCGGCAGAACATCCTTGATAGTCAACAGTTAAAACATCCTCTTCTCGACCAGCTTTAATCGCTTCAAGCTTAAAAGCACTTGGACCACCGCTAGCTAAAACATTTCCATTCTTAGATGTAAAAGATACAGCACGATTCTGAGGAATTGTAGTGATTGTCAGAGGAATTGATTCACCTATACAATATTTATTACCATCTGGGATTAAAGGAGCCACATCAATTTCCACATCGATAGAAGCACCGTTTTGGCATACCTTACACTTATCACTCGGAAGCTGAAAATTATCTTTATCAGCATCAGCAACAATGTTTCCTTGCGCACAGGTTTTACAGTAATTATCCGGGTCATCTTGAGGCCGCGGCTTATCAGAATCAGACTCTACAGGCTGCTGATTCCCTACTAAACAACCAGATATCTTACAATCACCTACTGGGGTAGTATCATCCGGCACTTGACTGTCATCTGGTTTCGTATCATGGCTTGTACCAATACAAATCGGCTCTTTACAATCTTTGGGTATATCTTTTGCAGGATCATCAGCTGCTTTTGACCCACCACCACATAATGCCGTCTTACAATCATTGGGAGTTTGATCTTCCGGCTTTTTCTCTCTCGGTTCATTTATCACACAATCACACGAGTCCGTACAATCCTCACAGTACTTACAAGAATGAGCACATGCACTACCACCAGGCCCACTACCACAATGCCAACCGGCCTTAATAACGCCTACACCGACATTCGTAGTCACTGTTGACCCATCTCTACTTACAGTACCTAAACCAATGGTTACAAATTCTTCCAGGTCATGATCATAGGAATACATTTCAACCTCAGCACCCGGCAAGTGACCATCCACATTTGGCAAAGTTAATTCTGCTGGTGGGTCAAACTTTGCGCCATGTGGCTGGATCGTCACAATAAATTGTGGCTGCATTCCATTGGGTGGTGGCATAGGAATTTTATTGGCATTTACAGGTGTAATAGATAATTTACCTGTCTTACTTCCATCGGGGAAGGTAACTGAACCTGCTTTAACTTTTAGCTTGAACCCCGGCATTTCAGGCAATGTAAGTTCTACATCTTCTGCACCTACATTAGTTGCCGTATTCATATCTAGCTCAACCAGATAAATAGGGGATGCCAATGGGTTTTCGACCCCTGGCACAGTCACAATATTATAAGATAAGGTTGGCCACTCGCCTGCTCTTGTAGTGGTACTACCTTCAACCAATAGATGCACTGGTCCGACAGGCACTTCGGTTATTTTAAATTGCCCCTGTGCATCTGTAATTGCTTGACGACTTGTACCATCAACTCGAACTGTAACTGCAGGGATTGGCTTATCCTGATTATCAAGCACAACACCTACCACACTTGTTTGCCCGGGGTCTCCAGGCATAAAGCCTGAAACTGTGAAGCCGGTTCTTGCATTTGTACCTACTAATGTTGCTGATATTCTTTGTTTATCCAATCCTTCTTCTGCACCTAACGTAAAGTGGGCTGAGGCTCTACCGTCTTTATCAGTTTTAGTCAGGTAAGTTTTTTCTCCATTTTGGAATTTACCTGTGCCCACTGTGACTTTAAATTCAATATCGGCATCAGGAATAAGGTTAGCCCCTGCATCTGTTACCGCTAATACGAATGGTTGTGGCAAGGGTTGACGCACGGCACCACGCTGATTATTACCTGCAATGACACCTGCTTTATTGCCATCACCGTAATTTGCTGAGGCATGGAAAATAATTTCACCATCAAAACCAACCGCTCTGGCACGTACTCGATGATTACCATTACCTGCACGAGAACCAAGCTTAAAGCTAACGCTTGCTTCACCATTAGCATCTGTTTTTACTACAGCACCATTGCCCTCAGAAGCTGTATTAGACTGCAATAGGCCATCACCTTGAATTATACGAAAAACAACTGTCTTATCGACAACTGGTATTCCATTTGCAGCAAGTTTCACTTTAAGAGGCTCTGTTAAAACTCCTAAAATCACACTCGTTTGAGACTGACCAGACACCTCGCTAATAATCTTATTGGTTTGAACCTCATAATTAACTTTGATGCTTTTTGAACCAACATTGCCAACCGCATCAGAGGCGATAACCTTTATGGTATTTTCGCCTTCCGTTAACGGTATATCTTTGGCTAAATAGGAACGATTATTTACCGTTGCCAATTTACCATTCACTCTAACCACCGCATCTTCATTAGTGACCGCACCACGGACAATATCATTCACTAAACCACCGACTGAGACCTTATCGGAATAAACAGTTTGACCGTCTTTCAATGATTGCACTGTCACATGTGGCGGGGTTTTATCAAGGGAAACGGTAATTGTTGCCAAGCCTTCATGATTGCTTGCATCTATACCACGTGCAACGATATTATTAAGACCTTCTTCTAACGACACATCCACTTCAAACTGACCACCTGTATGTTGTACGTCAACACCATTTACAACCAGACGAGCATCAGGACTATCTATCGTTCCAGAAATGGTAATAGGTGAACTACCCACTGTGATTAAGGTATCTGGCGTGAGTATTTTAACTACCGGAACAGAGCTGGCATTTTTATCATCAGGGAAGAAATCATCCTCATTATTGACACCATCACCATCACGATCCGTATCTGCATTATCACCAATGCCATCACCATCAAGATCGGCGGATTCATTTGGATCGTTAGGAAATACATCTTGGTCATTATTAACACCATCACCATCACGATCCGTATCTGCATTGTCACCAATTCCATCCCCATCAAGATCCGCAGACTCGTTAGGATCATCAGGAAACGCATCTTGGTCATTATTAACACCATCACCATCCCGATCAAGTGAGTCTGTTGGTGTAATTGTAATGGTAACCGTGGCTTCGGCCGAGGTTTTATCCCCATCGGACACCGTAAACTTGAAGCTGTCTGCACCTGAATAATTCGCGTTGGCTGTATACGTCAGGTTCGGCGCGTTTCCACTCAACATACCGTTTGCTGGTTGCTGGGTAACAACATAGCTTAAACTGGTGGAATCAGGGTCTGAACCTGTCAGCACAATGCCTTTTGCCTCGCCCGCTTTGGCTTTGAATGCCGCATCATTCACGCTCGGTGCGTCGTTGACTGCCGTGATGGTTAGGGAGACGGTTGCAGCAGCTGAGGTGTTTTCACCATCTGAGACCGTGAAGGCAAAGCTGTCACTGCCATTGTAATTAACATTGGGTGTATAAGTTACGTTAGGCGCACTGCCACTGAGTAACCCGTTGGCAGGCTGAGTAGTAATACTGTAGCTCAAAGACGCGGATTCAGGATCACTACCTGTTAGGGTGATGACTTTTACCGTATCTTCATCTACACCAATAGAGAGACTAGTTGCCGTAGGCACTTGATTTACAGTTGGAGCATCTGAAGCAATTACATCAACAGTGTCCGAGCCAGTGGCACCATCATCATCTGTTACTATTAGCTCCAGCGTATAAGTACCTACCGAAACTGGCGTGTAAGTAACACTAGGGCTTGTTGATAAAACAGTCGCACCCTCCCACCATTCAAAACCGACAATCGTACCATCACTATCAGTTCCGCTACCTGTAAGAGTAACACTTTGATTAACTTGCACGCGTCTATCATCACCCGCATTAGCTGCTGGTCGTAAATTTACACCTAACTGAGCAGTTAGCGCATTCAGTTCTTCCGTTGTATCAACTTCATCCTCTTGCAATCCATCTACAATAGCATTTAATTGATCCAGATTTTCTTGCGTAACACCTACTACACCCGCATCAATATAATCTTGCAAACTTGGTTTTGATTTACTTCCATCTTCTGCATAAGCAGTTATTATTGAGATAGCCTTATTTTTTGCTATCTCGGAGTTTTTATTATTTCCCCCACACGCTGTTAATAGCAAGCTAATTAGCAAGAATGCAAATAAAGAGTTTATAAAATGTCCTTTATCATGGATCACGGTATATAGCTGTGTTTTTTTCCCATAGAATAAGTTGGGTGATTTCATACGCATCATAATTTAAATGTCTCTATTTGCAGCATTAATTAACACAAACATCTCGTGAAAAGGATAATACATTAGCAATGGTATTGTAGCTTTTCAACATGGGCTTATTTCATCAGAGATTAATACCCATTTTTAAAAAACAGGAGAAGGAGAGGGAGAGGGAGAGGGAGTATTGCAACTTACCCATTGAATTGATAAATGTCAAGCATAAGCCTTGTCCAATATGAAATGAGTCTGAACTAAAGCCGACATTCCAACATAAAACGAGCCTGAAATAACATTTCTGTTCATAATTCCAACATGAAAGCGATTATGAATTTAAGTAACCTAGAAAATATAAGTGACCTTGAAGCATTTCTTCAAGGTAGTCAAAACATAGCCTACTCACTGCCCGATAATAAAGCAGAGAGATACAAGCAAATTGAGAAAATACTCGTTCAATTTCGGTACCAGTCTTGTACTAAAAAAGAGAAAGGAATCGTTACTCGGTTTCTTATGAAGTTGACCGCTTATTCTCGCCAACAACTTGTTCGACTA
>Ga0256840_1001932_pt1 | contig 18772 bp, 17 predicted proteins | sample 355202metaG_FD_185969 | JGI IMG/M metagenome (GOLD analysis project Ga0256840, IMG submission 185969) | Hydrothermal vent microbial communities from Mid Atlantic Ridge, Atlantic Ocean - 355-202 | ecosystem: Environmental > Aquatic > Marine > Hydrothermal vents | place: Atlantic Ocean: Mid...
TTTAAAGTCTGTTCGGATAGCGTAAACATGTTTCCATGCCAACAACCACATAAATGCAAATTGTTTCCCTACTAAATACTTTAATAAACGATGAAATTATAGCTAAAGAAGATTAAAAAGACTCTTTTTTACACTTTTGTATTTTCTTCTAGTTTTATGTTTTCTGGATCCATCATTTTTTCTAGGTCTGCGTGGGCAAATATAGTTTGAAGCAACTCGGCTTTATGTAGATTGAGTGGTTCGAAAGTATGGTCTTCTAAAAGTTCTGTAAATTCAAAAATTTCTTTGTTTATTGCAAATTTACCTTCTGTGGCTCTTAAGGTTTTAAAATGACTTAAAATTGCTTGTATATTTTTGTTGTCACTGTTTTCTATTTCGAGGTAGCCAAATGCTATAACATATACACCTGCATGGTAGGCAGACTCTACAAAGTTTTGTATCCTTCTTAGCTCTATATCTTCTGTTGGGAAGTTTTTTAGATTTAGGAGTACCACATGATAGATTTCTTTGAGTTTAGACTTTTGATTATGTTCGCTGATATTTGGTCTGTTACAGCACAGTAAATCATTATGACGTGCAATAATCGTTTCTTCTAAGTTTTCAAAAAGCGTTTTCATCATCTCATTATTATACGCAGTTTCATACAGCTCAATCGCTTGTAATGGAGAAAGAGAATAAAACTTTTTCTTACCAAAATCAAACATATCAACTTTTAGAGAACCATGAGGGAGTACAGAGAGTAGCTCAAGACAAAGACTTTCCATCATATGGTCTGCCTTTGCTTCAGATGCCTTGTCATATAAAAGACAAAATCCTCCATCATTTGTAGGTGTGTAAAGAGGTATGCTTGCACTCTCTTTACTTAAATCACCTAGATGAAAACCCCAAGGAAATGCATACTTTTCGTCGTTTTTTGCCATAGGATGACTTTCGAGTTTTTGTTCCATTTATGCTAAAAACTCCGGTGTTGCCAACTCCACTTTTTTGCCTTTTTGCTCCATGACTACTACGGTAATAGCATCACCTTCACTATAACGTTCTGATAAATTATTGACACGTTCTTTTGCGACTTTTGAAATGTGTAAAAGAGCATCAAAACCATCAGGCATCTCAACAAAAAGTCCAAAGTCTACGATACGTTTTACTTTACCATCATAACTTTCACCTACTTTGTATTCCATCTGTTTTTTCACAGGCGTAGAGGCGATGTCTTCTATGTGTGCTTTAGCAGCTGCTACTTTGTCTTTGTCACCACCAGAGACTTTTACGCCTCCAGCATCACGGTCAAGGTCTATACTCACTTCAAAACGCTCGATGATTTCTCTAATAGTCGCCCCTGCTTTACCAATAATATCTACTATTTTAGAAGGGTGTATACTAAAGTTTTCTGTGCTTGGCAATGCTTTACTTGTCTGAATGTTCTTTAATGCTTCTTCCATAAGTCCAAGTATATGGTTTTTACCTTTACTTGCTTGTGTCAATGCATCTTTAAGTACTGCCATGTCTATACCACCAAGTTTGATGTCCATTTGTAAGGCTGTAATGCCTTCAGCTGTACCTGCCACTTTAAAGTCCATATCTCCATCATGGTCTTCAAGTCCCATGATGTCTGTGAGTACTGCATACTTAGAACCATCTGTCACCAACCCCATAGCAATCCCAGCTACTAAAGCTGTCGTTTGTACCTCTGCTGCTCTCAATGCCAAAGATCCCCCACAGATAGTTGCCATAGAGGAAGAACCATTGGATTCTAATATTTCAGAGACCACACGGATACTGCCATCGTAGTTTAAAGGCACAGTAGGTTCCATAGCACGTTTACCAAGGTTACCATGTCCTAGCTCTCTACGTCCAGGAGCCCCTATAAACTTAGCTTCTCCCACAGAGTAGCCAGGAAAGTTGTAATGCACCATAAATTTTTCATTTTGTGACATGTTCTTAGTGATAAGTTCATACATTTGTGCATCTTTTTTGTCACCAAGAGTCACAGTAACTAGAGCCTGAGTTTGTCCTCTAGTAAATAAACATGAACCATGCACAGAAGGCAGTAGGTTAGTTTCTATGTCAATAGGGCGTACTTCATCTAATGCTCTACCATCTGCACGAGTGTTGTTGTCCAATATCATACTACGTACAATTGTTTTTTTATACGATTCTAGCACTTTTCCAACAAGCTTTTTATCTGCTTCTTTGCCTTCTGATAATAAATCTTCTAAAATACGTGTACGTATCTTCTTTAGCTCACTCGAACGTTCTGACTTAGCCATGTGGTTGATAGCTTTTTCCACATCACCTGCATACGTTTTTTCAATATAAGAAAAAAGTTCCGCATCTACTTTCTCTTCTTCCATTGCCAAAGTAAGTGCTTCTCTTGCCATAGGGGTAAATGCTTCTATATACGCAGTTGTTGCAAGTGCTATGCTGTCTGCTGCCATTGCTATGACATCGACAAGAGCATCTTCAGAAAATTCATTTGATGATTGACCTTCTTCTGTCTCCGAAGCGAGTGTACGCATTTCAATCATCACTACATCTTTACCAGACCCAACTACCAATAAATCAAGCTCAGAGTTTTCCTGCTGTGAGAGTGTAGGGTTTATAACTAAATTGTCACCCTCCGTACCCACTCTCACTGCTGCGATAGCTTGAGAAACAGGAATATCAGAAACATATAATGCTGCATTTGCTGCATGAAGAGCTGCTACTTGCATGTCTACATCTTCATCTGAACTTACTACCATAATGGTAATCGTCACAGGGTAGTGAAAACCTTGAGGAAATAGTGGACGTAAAGAACGGTCTACTATACGTGAAGTCAATGTCTCAAAATCACCTGGTTTAGTCTCACGCTTAATGAACCCTCCAGGGATTTTTGCCGCAGCATAGGATTTTTCCATATACTGTACAGTTAAAGGTAAAAAGTCTTCCTCTACTGCTTTTTCATTTATGGCAACTGCTGCAATCAGTACGGCTTTTCCTTGCGTATACATCACGGCACCAGAAGCTTGTTTTGCTACTTTATTAAAAGTATATTTTTCGTCTAGGTTATTTACATTTATTTCTATCATTTTTTCATTCATCAATTTCATTTTCCTTAGGGGTATCATTTTTTATGAGTTGTATTTGTGATTCAACTATTTCTTCTATTTCTTCAAAAGAAAGTGGCTCAAAGTTTTGATAGTAGTATTCTATCGAAATATAGTCTTGTATCTTATGTGGGCAAAACACACCATCGCACACAGTGAGTAGATTTTGATACACTGTTTTATCTAAAATCGGTGTAGCAATGTAAATATTTTTGGCACCTCTTGCTATGACAGATTTCAACGCTACCATCATCGTAAGCCCCGTTTCTATACACTCATCAGCTAAAACAACATATTTGCCATCTAACGAGAGTAAGTCTCTGCCTTTACGGTACTTATACACATAGCTCAATACTTCTTCTTCATACTTGCGGTGTGCTTCACTATAAACAAAATCTTCATTAATTTCAAAAGCGTCAATAAGTGCTTTATGCATCACCACTTCTTCAGTCTCAGAAATCATCGCGATAGCTACCTCAGGATTGTTCGGTGCGAGTATGGGTTCAGTAAGTAAAATATCCATTTTAGCCTGACATGATTTTGCAATCTGCTCTGCAAAATACACGCCACCTTCACTCACACCAATCACCACAGTTTCACTATCTGAAAGTAAATCAACAGGCAATGTCTCAATCAATTGCTTAGCAGCATCTTCTCTATCTTCAAAATAAATATTAGGGTTTAAATCGTTTGACATAGTCTGCTCCTGGAAATTGTTTACTTATCTCTTCTTCATCAAATGCATAACGAAAATCATCGATATATTGTATCAAAAGTTTATACGCATAATTGAGTAATTCCATTTCTTCTGTAGTACCACCTACATCTGGATGGATTTTTTTTGCTAGAAAATAATATTGCTCTTTAATGGTTTGTTTTGTGACAAGCTTTGGTAACTGTAAAGTTTCCAAAGCTCTTTCTATTTCTTCTGAAGGCGAAATCATTATTGTTGTAATTGATTAAACGTATCTGTACCAATAGAACCAAATGGCGTAAAGTTTAATTGAAGAAAATAAGTATTTTCCGAGATGACCCCAGCAGAAGTAGGACGTATATCTTGTCTGATAGACGCCACTAGACTCCAACAGTCACGGTAATATCTACCGCCTACTTTCCATTGCTTACTTGTTGCTTCATCTATATTATACGTAAAGCCTCCATTAAAACTCACCTGTTTATCGTATGTATAGGAAAAGTCAAAACTCACATCATTCGCTGCAATTGCTGTGGGTTCATCTTTCAATACTTGTTTATAACTGTGCCCTAGACTTACACTATAATCTGATTGCTTATAGGAGAGAGAAGAAGAAGAAAAACGTATTTCATTAAATTCATGCGAATAACCGAAAATATTATAAATACTTAATGCGTCAAAATTATATTGCATCTCATTCTCTAGGTCAGCAAATTGGTAGGCTCTGTCTTGATAATATTTTTGTGTTAAACGTTGATAAAATTTCAATGTCATTTCGTCATCATAAAAATACTGACTTAAAGAAAAGTTATATTGTGCTTCAGGTGCTGCAAGTGAGAAGAGTTCTTTTTGCTTGTCATCTAATTTAGAGTATTCAAGTTGAGACCCAGTTTTACTATCTCCATTTAGGTATTGTAATGATGGTTGTAAAACATGTGTAAAACTATCATAGTTTTTAGTTAAATCTGTAAAAAGTTTTACTTTGTGTACATTACTATAATATTGAAAATCTTCTTGTACAAAATCACCATTGCCAAAAAAGAATGAACTATAATACAACTCTTCTGAAAGAGATAGATTTAAAAAATCATCAAAAAATGAAGTGGTAAATTCTAAAGGAATTCTAAATTCGGCTTGTTGTAACGTTGTTCCCTCTCTTCTATCAAAGTTATTCATTTTAAAGTCTACACTGTACGTAAAATTATCCACCATAAAGTGTTCTAAGTTTTTATGCAATTGAATAGAAGGCAAAACTTGTAAGGTTTTATCTCTATTTTCACTCTTGTTACGTGTATCAATAAAGTACTTCGCGTTTAAACCAAAATAATAGTCATTGTCTTGTAAAAAATAATTAACTCTAGATTCTTGTATAGGTGTTCGACCAAAATGTAATAAACTATGTTTTTGCATAGTAAGATAGTCAATGTCGTTCAAATAGGTAGTATTTATATACAAACCATCTTCAAAGCCTTGGGGTAAATATTTTTTAAACACTTCACTAGACTCGTAGTTAAACTCAAATCCATAGTGACTGGTATTTGGTAAATGATACGTATTTGTATAACTTTCCTGATCTTTGAAATAACCCATTCGTAAGACACCAGAAGAGTGATCTGTATCTGCAAATCTCAATGTACCATAGACTCCCAATGATCTCTCTGTGCGAATTTGTGGATTGATTTCTAAATCTACACTCTCAGAAATTGCCCAAAAAATAGGTTGTTCGTAGAATAACCCTTCATTCTCTGTATATCCAAATAAAGGGAATAACAATCCCGAACTTCTTTCTTTGTTGGTTGAAAAGCCTAAATAAGGTGTATAAAAAATAGGAATATCCCACATATACAGCTTGGCATTATAAACTTTTATATATTTTTCATCAATATCATAAAGAGAGTCAGAAAATCTCATGGTCCATAATGGGTCTGAAATATCACAACTTGATATGACAGAGGTTTTAAGTTTATACTCTTTTTTCTTTTTGGTTACATTCTTAGAAACAATCCATACATCATTTTCACTTAACAAAAACAATTCTTTAAAAGTAACTTCATTCGTTTCAGTATTAATTTCCATATGATTACTATGTTCTTTTGTACCGTTATACCCTATAGTCTCAATATTGCCATCCAGGGTTAATATTTTTGTTAATTTATTAAATTTCGCATTTGATGCTTTAATGACCATATTGTCGTAATGTACCACAACATTTTCTGAAGCCATAACCACTCCGTTTCTTGCTTCAATGTTTTTTGCTTTGATTTCAATCTTATCCGAAGAAGCAGAAAGTACGCCCGTACTCAATATCATACTTATTGCAAGATGACTCATGTATTGTAATGATGTTCTTTTTTTAAACATAAATTCTCCCTAAAGTGCTTGGTATGCAATATCTGTACGACATTGTTTTCCAACATAATGTACCTGTCCAACAAGCATATAGGCTCTTCTTTGAGCTTCAGCTATACTGTCTCCTAAACCAACACATACAAGTACTCTTCCCCCACTTGCATAAAGTTTTCCATCCTCACCACGCGTCACACCTGCATAAGAAATATGTGCATTCTCAACAAGGTCATCATGATAGATATCATCCACTATTATTTCTGCCATAGGTGAGCTTTTATACGGATAATCCTTTGAAGCCATCACTACACCTACTGCATATTTATCATGAAATTCTATTGTAGCACTTTTTAAATCATTTGTTGCCGCTTTATAAAAAAGCTCCGAAGCAGGAGATTTTAGTAAGGGCATAAGCTCTTCACATTCAGGATCACCAAAACGTACGTTGTACTCTAAAATAATAGGCTCACCCTCTACAACCATCACACCAATAAAAAGCACACCCTTAAATGGCATACCTTCTGATTTCATACCCTCTAATGTTGGGACAATCACACGTTCATCTAATTTTTTATAGATTTCATCATTGACTAAAGGTGTGGGTGCATACGCTCCCATACCACCTGTGTTTGGTCCTTTGTCTCCGTTGAGTAGTTTTTTATGGTCTTGTGCTGCGGGTAAGACAACATAATCTTCCCCATCACAAATGGCAAATACTGAAAGCTCATACCCATCTAAAAACTCTTCAACAACAATGCTAGTACCTGCTTCACCAAAAGAGTTGCCAGAGAGCATTTCTCCTGCAGCTTTTTTTGCTTCATCATGTGATGTTGCAATTATTACACCCTTACCCCCACACAGACCATCTGCTTTCACGACGATAGGAGCTTGAAGTGTTTCTATAAATTTATAGGCATCTTGTAAAGAGTCTGTTTCAATGTATGCCGCCGTAGGTACATTGTGGCGTGCTAAAAAGTTTTTCATAAAAATCTTAGAACCCTCTAGCTGTGCTGCTTTAGCACTAGGTCCAAAGATAGTTAGCCCTCTAGCTTCAAACACATCAACCACACCATCAACTAGCGGCCCTTCTGGACCCACAATCGTCAAATCAACATCATTTTCTTCTACAAAGTCTGCCAATTTAGAAAAATCAGAAATATCTAAGTTTTCACCCAACTCATCTGTCGCACCATTTCCAGGAGCAAAATAAATCTTCTCTACATTGTCATCTTTACTTAATGCCAAACCTATAGAGTATTCTCTACCACCTGCACCTAAAATCAATACGTTCATCGTTTTTTCTCCGAAAAAAAATTAGAAATTAAAAATTAAAAATTAGAAATAGTTACATTCCATAATCATCCATCTTCATCTTTCTGAAAGGAAATTTCTCAGTAGTTGTCGTGCTTGTGCGTAGAGGATTTTGAAAAGATTTGAGTCGAACGCATTGTTCGTCGATAAGCTTTTCAAAGTCCTATGCGTGCAATGACGATGACTAATGAGGCCCAGGTGAGCGTTCTGTTTATGTTAGCCCTAATAAGCCAACGGTGTAGGAGGGAGTCCCTCTTTAGGGGTAGATTTCTCGCTTATTGCTAAACTCAAACGAAAACTACCACACACCAAGAGACTACATGTCCCACTAAGATTAATGTTGGACCTCAAATACAGTCTCGCATCACCCAGGTTAAATAAATTATAGCCTATTTGGAGTTAGAAGAGAGTAAAAGTTCTTTCGCTTTGCTAACACATGCTTCAATCTGTGGTGATGCAGCCACTTCTACGCATACATATGAAGGTAAATGTTTTTTCGTCGCTTCCCCTATCACCACAGCCGTATAACTTTCATCCCAGTCAAAACTTTTAAAAAAACATCTGATAGTTGAAGGCGAAGTGAAAATAATAATAGCATCTTTGGAAGGTTTTTTAGTTTTATCATATGCATTGCATGATGTTTCATAAATTATTTTTTCATCTAACTCAATACCTTCAGTTTCCAAATATGCCTTTGAGTCAAATGACACTTCTTTAGGCCTCAGATAGAGAATTTTCTTCTCTTTAAACAATGTCACGATGTCTTGACTTAGTTCTTTTGCGTAAAAGTTTTGTGCTTGGTGTACTACTTCTGCTCCCAAAGATATTATCTCGTTTGCTGTTGCTTCACCTATGGCGATACATGGTACTTTCTTCCAATCAAGGTTTATTTGCTCTATGCTTTTGACTGCTTGCTTAGAAGTAAACATCAGTAAGTCATACTCTGAAAAATCAATATCTACAGCTAAAATGCTAAAAGATATCATGGGCAAATGGATGGTATCTTTAACAGCTATAGGTGATAAAAGATAAATCAACTTAGACATTAATCCAAAATACCTTTCAGCGTGTCAGGTGTCTTTCCATGAAGCATCACTTCATTTACTTGTTCATCATCATAAGGGTCAAAATGAGGTGTAATCACCCAACGCTTTCTAGTTTCCAGTTCTCTAATGCTATCTTCTACTTCATCTGCTATACGGTGGGCTTCGAGTAAACGCATACTAGGGCGTAATACCATGTGAAACTCAACATAGTTTGTACTTCCATCTGTACGTGTACGTAGCCAGTGATACGAAGTTACCTCAGGATGTTTAGAAATGATTTCACCAATTTGTGCAACCAATTTTCCATCTAACGCACGGTCAAGTAAAATCCCTATCCCCTCTACTATAATCTCATAGGCAGAATAAATAATATACACCCCAATACCTATACCAAAAAGAGCATCTATCCAGTCTAAACCTGTGAGATATACCAGTCCCAATGCAAGCAATACAGCTGCGTTTGACCATAAATCAGTCTTATAATGCAAAGCATCTGCTTTTATGACTAAGTTGTCTGTTTCTTTAGATACCTTTAGTAGATATTGCACTAAAAAATAAGTGATAACAATAGAGATAGTCATCGCTACTATAGAGGGTGTAAGGAGTGAAGTGACTGACCCTTCTATAAGTTTTTCAGCCCCAACATAGATGATATACAAGCCAGACATTGAGATAAAAGTACCTTCAATCACTGCAGCGATGGCTTGGATTTTACCTTTTCCATATTGGTAGGTGTCATTTGGGTTTTCTTCTGCTTTTCTTATGGCAAAAAAATTAAATATAGATACTAGTGTATCAAGTAATGAATCTATGGCAGAGGCAAGCACTGCTACGGAACCACTTGCAACACCAATGACTAACTTGATAAACACTAAAAAAGTTGCCACTGTACTAGAGACTACTGTGGCACGTTTTTGTGGAGACATAAAATTTCCTTCTAATTTATATTTTAGTGATTACTTCTTGTGCGAAACATCACTAAAATCTCTTTAAGTGTGATAGTTAATGCTATACACACAAAAAGAATTAACGCAATCAAAAATACATGACTCACCTCAGCCAAAAAAGGGAAGAAATGTATAATACGATATATCACACCTAATACCACTGTATATTTGATGCTGTTATGTAGACGTAGATACACAAGTTTTATATTTTGAGTATTATATCGTTTTTTTTGGATGCTTTTTGTTTCTTGTTTGTCTAAAAAATGATATATCATTTTCAAAACATACCGCATAAGTACTATAATCACTGCGATACGAATAAAGGTCCACAGTAACGAAGGCCAAAAACCTTCTGGTATTTTCTGCCACCACTCTAAGACATACTGCTTAAGACTCATACCCTCTTCTATAACTATGTAAGAAAATATAAATACTGCAATCAATCCCAAAAATAATAAAACCTTCAAAAAATAAAATATATAAATTTTTATTTTTTCAATTTTTTCTTTTTTTTGCTCAGAAATATCTGTTTTTTGTACCAGTCCAAATGCAAAAATATAGTGTAATTTTAATGCATAGTATACCCCCACTACCCCTACTAAAAGGAGTAAAAAAACAAAAAGTTCTTCTCGTGGAGATACCATCGTGTAACTAGAGTGCTTTAGTTGCTAAATTTGCTATGCGAGAAGCAAAAGCTGCCTTATCTTTGGGTTGTATGCCTTCAGATATTTTTGCAGAGTCTAGTAGTATCCATGCCACATCATTAAAGAGCGTATCATCATTAAGTGCATCTAACTTTTTCACCATCTCATGCTCAGGGTTGATTTCTAAAATCAGTGGTGCTTCTGGCATGGCTTCACCCATTTGAGCAAATATCTGTGCCATGCCTGCCATAGGGTCATTTGGGTCTTTAAGTACACAAGAGGCAGAAGATGTTAGTCTTGTAGATATTTTCACATCTTTTACCTCAGCACCTAAAACCTCTTTTATTTTATCTGTAAGTTCTTTAAACTCTTTGGCTACTTCTTCTTTTTCTTCTTCAGTCTTAGAATCAGGTGCATCAATAGCTGTAATGTCTTTTAATGCCCATTCTTTGTACGTGCCTATCATAGGCGTTACTAGGCTATCTACTTCTTCATCATCCATGATGAGTACTTCTATGTTTGCTTTGTTATACGCTTCAAGCAAAGGGGAGTTTCTGAGTACTTGCTCCTCTGCTCCCGTGATGTAGTAAATCTCTTTTTTCTCAGAGTCACCACGACTTACATACTCTTCAAAGCTCACAAGCCCATCTTCAGTAGAAGACTTGTACTTAACGATGTCAAGCAGAAGGTCTTTGTTAACATGGTCTGTGTAGACCCCTTCTTTCATCATTCTGTTGTACTGTGCCATAAAGGTCACAGAGTCTTCACCTTTAAGTTTTTTTATCGCTTGAAGTATTTTCTTTGTTGATGTCTGCTTGATGTTTGCCAATATTTTATTTTCTTGTAACAACTCACGAGAAACATTCAAGGGTAAATCTTCAGAATCTATGATACCTTTTACAAAACGTAAATAAGAAGGCAATAGCTCTTTGTCATCATCTGTAATAAACACACGTTTTACATAGAGTTTTACGCCAGGTGTGTAGTCTTGTCTGTACATGTCCATAGGTGCTTTTTTAGGGATGTAAAAAAGTGTTGTAAATTCACTGGCACCTTCTACTTTGTTATGTAAATGAGTAAGTGGCTCTTCCGTGTCATGTCCTATGGTCTTGTAAAATTCAACATAGTCTTCTTTTTTAAGCTCAGACTTGGAGAGTGTCCACAGTGCAGTTGCAGCATTTGCTTGTTCTGTTTTGTTGAGCATTTTAGTCACAGCATCATCGCCCTCACCCTCAGTCTCTTCTTCCATGAAGTTCATCATGATAGGGTAGGCGATGTGGTTAGAGTATTTTTTAACAACTTCTTGGACTCTATGCTTGTCTAAAAATTCTTTTTCATCTTCTTTGAGCTTGATGTAAATCACCGTACCATGTTCTTCTTTTGTTACAGGTTTTACTTCATATTCACCTGTACCATCTGTAGAAAACTTATATGCTTGTTCTTCACCTGCTTTTTTAGAAATGACATCTACGTGGTCTGCTACCATAAATACAGAGTAAAAACCAACACCAAACTGTCCTATGAGATTGGAATCTTTCTTAGCATCACCTGTAAGATTTTCCATAAATGCTTTCGTCCCAGACTTAGCAATGGTTCCAAGGTTATCCATAAGGTCTTGCTCACTCATACCTAAACCATTATCACCTATAGTTAAAGACCCATCTTCTTTGTCTAGTTTCATAAATACTTTACCAGACCATTCGTCTGATTTAAACGTCTCATCTGTCAGTGAAAGGTAGTTAAATTTGTCGAGTGCATCACTTGAGTTAGAGATGAGTTCGCGTATAAAGATTTCTTTATTTGAGTATAAAGAGTGTGTCATGAGCTTTAAAAGTTGCCCTATTTCTGTTTGAAACTGATGTTTTGCCATCGTATTTCTCCTGTAATAATTTATTTTGTGGGATTATATACTATTTTTGTTAATAATTCAAGTACTATTAAATGAATTGTTTTAAGATAGTTTAGTCAATGGGACTAAGGGTGTAGATAAACACCCATTATTAAAGTGCTAATCTACAAAAAAGTGACTTAGTTACCTGATACATCACATCCAAGTGCTTTTTGCTCTGCTTCTAGTTCTGCTTTTCTTTTACTTGCATCTCGCAACATCTGTCGTTTGTTATTGCTTACAGATATTTTTGGGTTTTCAAGTGCTATGGCTGCTTCTTCTAGATGAAAAGCACTTGCTTTTTCTACAGTTTGAGTAAATGTTTCAACCTTTAGTAGATTCCTACTTACAGTGATACACTCTTCTTCCGTATCTGTATTAACATAAGGAATGCTTTGTCCACATCCTGTGATGAGTAGAGTTGCCGAAAATATACTTAAGGTAAATAGTGATGTTTTTTTCATAGGTAGTACCCTTTTTTACAAATATTATAGCACACGCACCTCAAATCAAGCCTCAACCATAAAGTAAAAATAACCTAAAATTAAAAGTCAAGACCAAATAAAAGTTTTGTTGTAGTTTTATTATTACCAACATCTGGGTTTGGATTGCTATCATTTATAAGATTAAATGCCAACTTAATTGATACAAAATCAAACAAAGGTACAGTAAAATTAACATTTGAACGTAACACCCAATCTTCCTTAAAGTTTTGAATACTAGGGTAATAGACCATGAAACCATCTACAATTAAGGTATTGATAAAGGCTACATCATCTATCTGGTATTTACCCGAGAGTTGTAAGGCAGCTGCTGAGAAGTCTTTGTTTGGAAACTCTTCATCTGTATATCTTGTACGTACATACGCAACACCTGTAGAAGGTTCAAGCCATTTTGATTTACCAAACTTAAATTTATGCCCCATCCCTATCGAAGGTATAAACCTATTTTTTATATGTCTAGGTCTATCATAGTCCGCCCCAAGTGTTGCAAAATAAAATGCATCATTTTTATAGTGATTTTTATAGGTTAAAATACTTACCAATTCATCTTTGTTTAACACTTCTGCTGTCTCTTCTGTTTGCGTAGTCTCAAACGCATAATCCAAATAAAACTGTACTTCATGTTCGGCTCGTTTATGTCGTAACTTAAGTTGTATATCTAGCTTATTTTTTTGACTTGAACCATTTTCAAGTTCTAGTCCAACATTGATATTTCCTTTTAGATAGGGTAACTTATTACGTACCCTATTTTCAAAGGAATCATCATCAAAAACTGACATCACAAAGTTATCAATATCTGCGATTTTAATGGTGCGTAAATCTTCGCCCTCCATCACTTTTAGATACGTATTGTCTTCAATGCCTACCACCCGACCTTCAATATCGATACGCTTAAAAGAAATATGGTAATTATATTTGGTAACGATGGAGTCAATGTCTTTGTAGGCTATATGGTTTAACCCCTCACTATAAAGCAGTCTAAAAGAAAGTTTTTCAGGGCCTAAGTGTACTACTCGTCCATAAAGCACCATGCCATGAACAACTATCGTGTCTTTTATTTCTTCGTGTTCAGAAACAACATCAATGTTTCCACCCGCATAAGAAAAGATTAAAAGACTACAGAAAAGAAAAATAAATTTATAAAAACGTGTAACCATGACTATCTCCGCCTTTTTGAAGATATTATTTAATACGCTGTGAAGTTACCTCGTCAGATTCAACTTCGCATAGTAGAGTGTCCTGTCCACAGTGACGGCAAGTACTTCTCATAGTAAAGATATACCAACCATTTTTGTCTTTAAGGATTGGTTCATTACATTTTACACATCTAATACGACTCCACATAATAGCAAATATAAATGCAGGAACAAGATAAAACACTCTGTCATAAAAAACAGAAAGTATGACAAGTGTACCTACAATGATAGCGATGAATAGATATTTATAATAGGGAGGTATACACATATTATTCCCACTCAATAGTTGCAGGTGGCTTAGAACTTATATCATAGACTACTCTGTTAATCCCATCTATCTCGTTAATGATTCTACGGCTCATACCTTCTAGCACATCATGAGGTACATGTGCAAAAGTGGCTGTCATGCCATCTACTGACTCTACCATACGGATGCATACAGTGTTGTCGTAGGTACGGTTGTCACCCATGACACCTACAGACTGTACGTTAAGCAAGACGGTAAATGCTTGCCATACTTTGTCATAATAGCCTGTAGCTTTGAGTTCTTCTTGCATGATGGCATCTGATTCTCTTATGAGATGTAGTCCTTCTTCTGTCACGGCTCCCATAGTACGTATCGCAAGCCCTGGTCCAGGGAATGGGTGTCTGCCTATCATGTCTTTTGGAAGTCCTAGTTCGAGTCCTAGTTTACGTACCTCATCTTTGAAGATTTCCCTAAGAGGTTCTACCAGTTCAAAAGTCATCCAGTCTGGTAGTCCACCAACATTATGGTGTGATTTTATGGTTTTTGAAGGGCCTTTAACTGACACTGATTCTATCACATCTGTGTAGAGTGTGCCTTGAGCTAAAAATGCTACATCTGTATGCTTCTTAGCTTCTATGTCAAATACTTCAATGAACTTTTCGCCAATGGCTTTACGTTTTGTCTCAGGGTCAGACACATCTTTGAGTACGGACATAAATTCAGCTTTTGCAGAGATTGTTATGAGGTTCATATCTAGCATTTTAAACATATTTTGTACATCTTCAACTTCGTTCTTACGTAACAAGCCTTGGTCTACAAATACACAAATGATTTGCTCTTTTGGTAGTGCCTCATGAAGCATAGCCGCCACTACAGAAGAGTCAACCCCACCAGACACACCACAAAGGACTTTTTTCTCCCCTACTTGTGTTCTGATTTGTTCTATCTTCTCTTTAGCAAAACCACCCATATTCCATGTGCTGTCACAGCCACAGATGTGTTTTGCAAAGTTTTTAAGAAGCTTTGTTCCTTCAACAGAGTGATGTACTTCTGGATGAAACTGAAAGGCATAAAGTTTTTTCTCTACATTGGCTATGGCAGCGTAGGGAGAGTTCTCTGAAGTTCCTATGACTTCAAATCCATCGGGTATTTTTTCTGCTCTGTCACCATGGCTCATCCATACCGTTTCATCGTTACTCATACCTGCAAAGATGGCAGCAGATGTTATGCTCAACTTTGCTTTACCATATTCATGATGGTCAGCAGAGACTACTTCCCCACCATAACGCTGTGTCATCAGCTGCATACCGTAACAGATACCCATAATAGGAAGTCCTAAAGACCATAGTTCTTCATCTGGCTTATAAGCATCATCTGCATACACAGAAGCAGGTCCTCCTGAGAGGATGATACCCTGTGGGTTACGTGCTTTAATGTCTGCTATATTTTCTCTGTAAGGTACTACTTCACAGTAGACCCCAGACTCTCTAAGTTTTCTTGCTATGAGTTGTGTGTATTGTGAGCCAAAGTCGAGGACTAAAATGGGTACTTGTTTCATGGATAGGTTCCTTGATAATTAATTGTATGATTATACAACGTGTATGGTTAAAAGCTTTTTGAGATTATCATGTTTATGAAGTTTGCAGTATATAAATAAGAGCAGGAAGACCAAAGAGAAAAAGAACGCTAAGAAAAGTACCAAAAGCACCTTGCTTACCACCAAAGTAGTAACCAAGTGCAGTAAAAACCAATAAAAAAATAGCCGTATAGAAAATAAGCATTGAATATCCTTTATGCTTCTATGAAGAGAGGAGGTGTCAATTACGCACCAAACCCAAGTATCATAAACTGTACATACCAAATAGACACAGAAATAATGTACCCTACAAGTACTGTCCATGCCAGTTTCATATGTGAAGCAAAAGTATAGATGCCGTGGAGTTTACCCATCACCCCTACACCAGCTGCTGAACCAAATGATATAAGTGAACCACCAACCCCAGCAGTCAGTGTGACTAGCATCCATTGTGCGTGTGCATGTACACCCATATCTGGACTAGATTTAAGTACTGCAGACATGACTGGTACGTTGTCGATGACAGCAGAGAGGAAACCAACTCCGATGTTGACTGCCGTTGCTCCAAACTGTGTATAGAGTGCCGTGAAGTATTCTAAGAAACCTAAGAAATGAAGCCCACCAACCGCTGCTAAGATACCAAAGAAGAAAAGAAGCGTATCATTTTCGATTTTAGCTATCCATGAAAAAGCATTTATTTGTGTATCTGACGCACTTCTGTTAATTTTATAGACATACATTTTAAGAATAGCCAAACCGAACATCATCCCCCACATTGCAGGTAAATGAAGTACATTATGCGACATAACAGCTAGAAAAATAGTAAGTCCAAATAGTCCCATAATTACTTTTCCACCCTCGAGTATCTCAACTTTTTCTTCACCATCCGTTGAAGGAGGATTTCCAGCAGGAATAAAACGTGAAAGTAAATATGCTGTCACTATCCAACCAATAAACGCCGCAGGAAAAAGATGCAAGAAGTCCATAAACTGTCCTTTGCCTGCTACCCATACCATAAGTGTAGTGATGTCACCAAATGGTGACCATGCTCCACCAGCATTAGCAGCAACAACAATGTTCACAGCTGATGGCACTATAAACGCTTTGTTTGTCTTATCAATCGTAATCAAGACTGTTGAAAGTATCAATGCTGTTGTTAAGTTATCTGCAATTGGTGAGATGAAAAAGGCTAAAAAGCCTGTAACCCAAAAAAGTTTTTTATAGTCATAGCCTTTACTTACAAGGTTATAACGCAGTGCTGAAAAGACGCCTCTGTCTATCATCGCTTCTATGTACGTCATCGCAACAAATAAGAAGAAGAAAATCCCTGCAATCTCTACTATGAGATGATTAATTTCAAGATGCAGATGCTCTCCCATAGCTTTGTCACCAGTAAAGGCAATGTAAAGCCCAATAAGCATAAAGATACCCGTACCCGTAAGTAAAGCAGGTTTTGCTTTGTTTATGTGGTACTTATCTTCAGTTGCTATAAAGTAGTACCCTATCACAAATACTATGAATGAGAGTATCCCCACCCATGTTGTAGTGAGGTGTAATTGTCCGTGTCCAGCATCCCCCGATGCCATAGTTAATGATGTAAATAACATCAACATAATCAATGATTTCATGTATTCCCTTTAATTTTCTATGTAGTGTGACCCTAAAGATTCTGTACGTGATAATGCTGCTTCTACAATAGCAGAAGCTGTATTCAGACGTAATTCTAGCAACCTACCTATGTCATGATTTTTCATATCATAGATAAGGTTTTTTGCTTCGTGTAAGCCTTTAGTTGTCCTAATGATACCTATATCTTCCCACATGATTTGTCGGAGTTTTTGTTTATAGGTTTCATCATTTTCTTTGTGCAGAATATTACCGTAATCTTTCTCAAAAGTAGGTATTTTTACGCTTTCATGTTCTTTGCTCAAAAGATGCTCAACAGCACGTTTTGCAAAAACCACACCCTCCAGTAAAGAGTTTGATGCCAACCGATTGGCACCATGTACACCTGTTCGTGCTGCTTCTCCTATCACATATAAGCCTTCCATACCAGGTATACACCCATGCGTGTCACATTTGATGCCACCATTGGCATAATGAAAAGCTGGAGAAATGGCTATCCTGTCTTTAGGAAAGTGATACCCTATGGCTGCAAAGGTACGGGTGATGTTTGGAAAACGCTGTTCGAACCACTCTTCATCAAACATAGAAAAGTCCAAATAGGCTTGTTTCCCTGTTTTACGTTTGTAGTCAAAAATACCTCGAGATACGATGTCCCTACTAGCAAGTTCAGCACGTTCATCATAGTCAAACAAAAAACGTCTTCCATCATCATCAACAATATGTGCTCCCTCACCTCGAAGAGCTTCCGTGAGTAAAAGTTTCCTCGCATATGGTGTGTCCACAAAAACAGTAGGATGAAACTGCATAAATTCCATATCTGCTAGTTCGATGCCCTTTTCAACACAGATACCATGTATATCTGCTGAGACAGTACGTGAGTTTGTGTTATACTCATATAAAGAGCCTATGCCACCACTTGCGATGATGACATCATCGGCATAAATAGTTGTGGGTTCATAGTTGACCGTGGCTTTAACACCATAACAACGTCCATCTTTGATGAGTAGGTCATACACTAGCGTATTTTTTTGCAACTTATGCATATTTTCTACCATCATAAAGTAGTGCATATACCGTCCTGTGGCATCTCCACCTGCATGGACTATCCGTTCTACTGAGTGTGCCGCTTCTTTAGTGTAGAGGATGTTCCCCTCTTCATCTTTATCAAACGCCATACCTTTGGCGATGATGTCTGCTGTGGTTTCCAAAGAAGTACGAGAGAGTATCTCAACTGCCTCTTTATTGTTATGATGAGAACCTGCAGCTAGTGTGTCTTTTATATGTAGGGGTATGTCCTCTTTGTTGAGAGCAGTAACCATCCCTCCTTGAGCATAAAAAGTGTTACATTCCCAAGGAATGTCTTTACACACCACAAGCACTTTTTTTTCTTTAGGTATATTCATCGCAGCATATAATCCTGCTATACCTGCTCCAATAATTAGCACATCATATTTGTCCATAATTATTTTTCGGCTTTAATACTCTTAGTTTGCTTACTCTCATCCACATATTTAGGATTTGTTTTATAGCCACACCCTACTAAGATGACACAGCAAAGTGATGTTATAATTGCTTTATGAAAAAAGCGAATATGATTTTGTCTCATTTATCTTCCTTACCTCAATTTAAAGTTTTAAAGCAACAAGAGTGCTATCAAAAGTA
>Ga0256840_1001933_pt1 | contig 18764 bp, 17 predicted proteins | sample 355202metaG_FD_185969 | JGI IMG/M metagenome (GOLD analysis project Ga0256840, IMG submission 185969) | Hydrothermal vent microbial communities from Mid Atlantic Ridge, Atlantic Ocean - 355-202 | ecosystem: Environmental > Aquatic > Marine > Hydrothermal vents | place: Atlantic Ocean: Mid...
ACCAAAAACTTTGCTTGAGTACCTTTTCCAGCCCCTGGTGCTCCAAATACCATCAAATTCATATAAATCACTCCTAATTTTTTCGATATGATATAGTATTTTATTTTTAAACTTCCTTATGGTATAATCCAAACAAACAATAACAGGAGAAATTACTTGAAATTTTTTATTGCGACTGACCATGCTGGAGTAAATATCAAACCAAGTGTCATCAAACTGCTTGAAGATATGGGGCATGAAGTTATGGACTTAGGACCAAAAGATAACACTAGGGTTGATTATCCTGATTTTGCACATAAGCTTAGCTATGAAGTTCTAGCAAACGAAGGAACACAGGGGATACTCATTTGCGGAACTGGGATAGGCATGAGTTTGGCAGCAAACAAACACAAAGGTATAAGAGCAGCGCTATGTCACGATGCTTACACTGCTATAATGGCAAGAGCTCACAATGATGCAAATGTATTGTGTTTCGGAGAGAGAGTTGTTGGTCTAGGAGTTGTAGAGTCCATACTAGAAGGCTGGTGTAAAACAGAGTTTGAAGGCGGAAGACATGCACAAAGAGTGGCAAAAATAGAGATAGCATGACAGATTGGCTTATCACAACCATACTTCTATCTTTTAGTGTTTACTTGATAGTGATGGTATTTTATTATCGTACGCTTCTTAGAAAAGAGAGACAAGGTGGCATCGTCATCAAAGATACTCTTGGAGATGCAGAAATCGTCATAAGAAAGTACCAAATACAGCTTCAAAGATCTCTAGGAAACATAGATATACTAAGCGATGAGTTAAACAAAATCAAAAATGACTTAAAATCTCTAAGAACAAGAAACTCACAATACAGAATGGAAAATGAAAAACTAAGACAAGAGATAAAAGATCTAAAGGGAAAGATAGAGGCACTTTTATAATGGGAGATATCATTGCATATTCGGTGGTTTTAGGAATCACAGCTTTTTTAGTTTACGCTAAAGTAAAACTTTTTAAATAATCAGGAAAAATTATGAAAACATTAAATGCAGAAGATAGGAATTTTTTGCTAAATTCTATAAGAACAGTGGAAGACTTTCCAAAACCAGGAATCGGCTTTAAAGATATAACTACCCTTTTGGGAAATGAGAAAGCATATGCACTCTTGATGGATCATTTAAAAGACAGATATAAAGGGCAAAATATAGACTATATAGCAGGAATTGAGAGTCGAGGTTTTATATTTGGTGCTTCTCTTGCTACGATGCTAGGGGTTAAATTTGTTCCGATAAGAAAGCCTGGAAAACTTCCATATACCACCATCAGTGAAAAATACTCTCTAGAGTATGGTGTAGATGAGGTAGAGATCCACATAGATGCTTTCAAATGCGACAAAGAGAAACCAAAAGTTCTACTGATAGACGACTTGATAGCCACGGGAGGAACAGCAAAAGCAGCAGTTACTCTTATAAATAAAGCCGGAGCAGAGTGCGTGGAAGCCTGCTTTGTTATAAATTTAAAATTTTTAAATGGAGATAAAGATATCAAAAAAATCACACCTGTTTACTCTGTTTTGGAGATTGAGTGATGTATATACCCAAAGCATCGACATTTGATCCAGACAGCAATGGTCATTTTGGAAAATTTGGCGGCAGATATGTACCGGAAACTCTCATGCCAACACTACTTGAATTAGACAAAGAGTATGAAAAGGTAAGATTTGACAGAGAGTTTTGGGAAGAGGTAAATTACTACTTCAATGAGTATGTCGGTCGCCCTTCGCCTCTATATTTTGCTAAAAATATATCGGATGAGCTAGGCGCAAGAGTCTATCTTAAAAGAGAAGATCTAAATCACACAGGCGCTCACAAAGTAAACAACACAATAGCCCAAGGATTACTCGCTAAAAGACTTGGCAAGAAAAAAGTCATAGCAGAAACCGGAGCTGGACAACATGGAGTTGCAACTGCGACAATAGCCGCACTTTTAGGGCTAGAGTGTGATGTTTTTATGGGTGAGGTTGATGTTAAAAGGCAAGAGTTAAATGTCTTTCGTATGAAGCTTTTGGGAGCCCGGGTTCACTCAGTAAAAAGCGGGAGTAAAACCCTAAAAGACGCTATGAACGAAGCCATAAGATATTGGGTAACAAATGCAAGAGATACATTTTATATCATAGGCACTGTAGCAGGTCCTCACCCCTACCCTATAATGGTACGAGATTTTCAAGCGATTATCGGATATGAAGCAAAAGCCCAAATCCTAAAAAAAGAGGGAAAACTTCCTGATACCGTGATAGCCTGCATAGGTGGCGGAAGTAATGCTATGGGTATATTTAGCCACTTTTTAGACGAACAGAGTGTCGAGTGTATCGGCATAGAAGCAGGCGGAAAAGGCATAGAAACTGAGCTTCATGGATGCTCACTAGCCAAAGGAAGTCCTGGTGTTTTACATGGTCAGATGAGTTACTTGCTTCAAGATGATGATGGGCAGATAAAGGAGGCTTACTCTATATCTGCCGGGCTTGATTATCCTGGAATCGGACCTGAACATGCTTACTTAAAAGATTTAAAAAGAGCAAGATATGAAAATATCACTGACAAAGAGGCACTAGATGCTTTTGTATGGCTAAGTCAAAAAGAGGGAATTATCCCCGCATTTGAAAGCTCACATGCCGTGGCATACCTTAAAAAGATGAAAAAAGATGAGCTACAAAACAGAGTGATCATAGTAAATCTCTCAGGACGAGGAGATAAAGATATGGTACAAGCTCAAACTATCATAGACATAGATTAGCGGTCAGACTTTGGAAGCGTATCTTATAGATTTATTGCAACACTATGGCTATATTGTTCTATATTTTTGGGCTATTTTTGAAGGTGAAATGGGGCTGATAATGGCTGGGATTATGTCTCATACGAAAGACATGAGTCTTCCTATTGCTATTTTTATAGGTGGTCTTGGAGGATTTACCGGTGATCAAATATATTTTTATATCGGAAGATACAATAGAAAATATGTATACAAAAAGTTCAGAGGGCAAAGAAGAAAATTTGCACTTGCACATATACTCCTAAGAGACAAAGGCTGGCCTATTATATTTTTTCAACGCTACATGTACGGTATGAGAACTATCATCCCGTTATCTATAGGATTGACAAGGTATAGTGCAAAGAAATTTGCTATTATTAATCTCTTGAGTGCTTGGTGTTGGGCAGCTATAACGATCATTCCTGCCTGGTATTTTGGAGAGGAGATACTGGTTGTTATCAGATGGGCTAAATCTCACTGGTATTTAGCGGTTCCGCTAGCACTGTTGATGGGTGGAGGAATATATTATTATTTTCACATAATGACAGAAAAACAAATTAAGGAAAAGGTAGAAAAAAATGAATTTTGAAGTAAAAGACACAAAAATTGATGATATACAAGCTGATTGTACAATTGTTTTGGTTTTAGACAAAGACTTAAAACATAGATGGATAAAAAATGCTGATATATTAAAAAAAATAGGTTTTAAAGGCGAGAGCGACGAGATAGCATTTTTGCCTGAAGATGATACTATTTATGCATCATCTGATTCATTTGACAGTGACGACATAAGATCAGCTGTTTCAAATGCGATACAAAGCATGAAAAACTATAGTTATAAAAGTGCCAAGATCGGACTTTATACCAAAAATTGCCCTCCTATCAATGCAAGAGCCTTGGTGGAAGGGATACTTCTTGGTGCTTATACTTTTGATAAATACAAAAGCAAAAAAGAGTCCTTGTCTTTAAAAAATATTAAAATATCTACAGAAGACTACAATGGTAAATCTTTTAGTCTAGACTCAACGCAAAAAGCAGTTGATGAAGCGGTGATAATAGCTAAAGCAACCAACCATGCAAAAGATATAGTAAATACTGCTCCAAAAGAGATGACTCCGGAAAAATTAGCAACTTATGCAAAAAATATGACTAAGGATATAGAAAATCTAGAGTGTTTTATCGGTGATGAAAAATTTCTAGAAAAAGAAAAAATGGGCGCTTTTTTAGCGGTATCTAGAGCTAGTAGCGAAAAACCTAGGTTGATACATTTAAGTTATAAACCAAAAAATGCTAAGAAAAGATTTGTTTTTGTTGGCAAAGGTTTGACTTACGATAGTGGTGGACTCAGCCTAAAGCCAAGTGAACATATGGTAACTATGAAATCGGACAAAAGCGGAGCAGCAGCAGCCATAAACATCATAAGAGCGGCGGCTCTTTTAAAACTTCCTTTTGAAGTACACTCCGTCATAGGAGCAGCTGAAAACATGATAGGTGGAAATGCCTATAAACCAGATGATGTATTAATCGCTAGAAATAAAAAAAGTATAGAAGTAAGAAATACAGATGCCGAGGGAAGATTGGTTTTGGCTGATTGTTTGGATTTTGCACAAGATTTAAAACCTGACTTTTTAGTCGATTTAGCAACATTAACAGGAGCTTGTGTCGTAGCTTTAGGTGAATATACAAGCGGAATCATGGGAAACAATGTAGAATTAAAAAATTCAATGCAACAATCATCCGTAAAAAGTGGAGAACTAGCAGGAACTTTGCCTTTCAATAAATATCTCAAAAAACTCTTAAAAAGCTCTGTTGCAGATATATCAAATATATCAAGCTCTAGATATGGTGGAGCTTTGACGGCCGGTATATTTTTAGACAACTTTATAAGAGATGAGTACAAAGACAAATGGCTACATCTTGATATCGCAGGACCTGCATATGTTGAAAAGCCATGGGGATACAATCAATATGGAGCTAGTGGAGCAGGAGTGAGGATGTGCATTTACTGGCTGAAAGATTTTTATTATAAAGAAAACAATGTTCATAAGGAAGATAAATAATGGGATTAGGCGTAGGAATAGTAGGGCTACCAAATATAGGAAAATCGACAACTTTTAATGCTTTGACAAAAGCACAAAATGCCCAAAGTGAAAATTATCCGTTTTGCACAATCGAGCCAAACAAAGCAGTGGTGCCGGTACCGGATGAAAGACTAAAAGAGTTAGCAAAAATAGTAAATCCAGAGCGAATCCAGTATTCGACAGTAGATTTTGTAGATATTGCAGGACTTGTAAAAGGTGCTAGTAAAGGCGAAGGATTGGGAAACCAATTTTTATCAAACATAAGAGAAGTAGAAGTAATTTTACATATGGTTAGATGTTTTGTTGATGAAAATGTTGTACATGTAGAGGGTGATATAAATCCTTTGAGAGACATAGAAATCATAGAAACCGAACTTATACTGGCAGATGTGGAGCAGCTCGATAAAAAGATTGAAAAGCTAAATCGTCAAGCAAAAGCAGATAAATCGGCAAGAGCTATACTTGAAATTGCACTTGAATTAAAAGAACATTTAGATGATTTAAAACCTGTAAGTAATTTTGCCAAAAAAGATGATGAACTCTTTTTAGAATTAAACAAAGAACTAAGATTCTTATCTGGAAAAACCATAATATATGGCGCAAATGTAGATGAAGATTCGCTTTTGGAAGAAAACGAACTGGTTAAGATAGTAAAAAAACACGCGAAAGAAGTTGGTGCAGAAGTTGTGGTGCTTTGTGCTAAGATTGAAGAAGAGCTAGTTGGATTGGAAGAAGATGAAGCACAAGAATTTTTAGAGGAACTTGGTGTTAAAGAATCAGGACTAAACAAGATTATTCACACAGCTTTTGCAAAACTAAACCTCATCAGCTACTTTACAGCCGGAGTTAAAGAAGTAAGAGCATGGACCATAAAAAAAGGATGGAAAGCTCCAAAATCAGCTTCAGTGATTCATAACGACTTTGAAAAAGGTTTCATAAGGGCTGAAGTTATTAGCTATGAAGATTTTATAGCCAATAAAGGCGAACAAGGCGCTAAAGAGGCTGGAAAAATGAGACTAGAGGGAAAAGAGTACGAAGTGCAAGATGGTGATGTTATGCACTTTAGATTTAATGTTTAAAATATATTTATAAACATACTATACTCTGATGAGAAATATAAAAGGAGATTATTAGATGAAGAAGTTGATGGCTTTCTTGGTTATTGCATTTCTTGGTATAAATTTACAAGCTAGAGATGTGATTAAAACTTACAATTTTAAAGACAACAGTGGCAAAAGCATAGTGCTTCAAACTATGGATAGTGGAGTATTTTCCCCGACATTCAAAGGTAAAGTGATTTTACTGGCATTTTTTGGTAAAAACTGTCCACCTTGTCGCGCTGAGATACCAGGTTTTGTCAAATTGCAAGATGAGCTAAAAGGAAAATTTCAAATAGTAGCCGTACATGTACAGCAAAAAATGACTCCAAATGAGTTAAACAAGTTTGTAGCAAACCATAAGATAAACTATCCTGTAATCCCTGCAACACAAGAGGCATTTGACTTAGCAAACTTCATCTCATCAAAAACAGGCTGGAGAGGTCAAATACCATACTCCATCCTTTTAGATAAAAATGGAAATGCAAATAAAACATATCTTGGAATGCAGAGCGAAGAGAGACTAACCAAAGATATAAAAGCACTATTTAATTACCGCACCAACTAAATACCCAAACTTTTGAAAGAGTGAGAGGAGGTAAGATGTGAGTAAAAAAAGCTGTAGGACTAACTGGTTAATTCAAAGATTTTTTTGCTCTCAGGTTGCCTTCTCTCACTCTTCCCGAAGGGTGCAGTGCTTTCGCCCATACTCTGCGTTAGATTTTTTTGAATTAGCTATGGCTAGTTCTGCAAAAATCTGCCTTGATTATGAACGAAATCACTGCATCAAAAATTTGGGTATTTAGTTGGTGAGGTAATAAGTATGCACAAAATAGTTTTAATTTTTCTTTCAACTCTGTCACTATCATATTCTGTTGATATTTATGAGACTATTTTTGATGGAAACTGCGGCTCTTGTCACACTCAAAAAGACGAGAGCTCGGCTCCCACCATCACAAAAGTGATTAAAAGATACAAAAAGATGCACCCCATAAAAGATGACTTCATAAAATCTCTCTCAAACTGGGTATCAAATCCAAACAAAAAAGAGTCTCTTTTTAAAGATGCCATAAAGCACTACGGACTAATGCCAGAACTCGGAATCGACAAAGAGACACTACAAGGCATAGCGAAGTATCTGCACCAATCCAAAAACTAGCGGATATATCTCTCTCTTTTTTTATCTTTTATCTTGTGGATATCTACAAATATAAAGCTATCTACGCAGTTGTTAAACTCTTCATCTATATTAAAACCCATAAATGAAACTCCACCCTCCTCGCATAGCTCTGTATAGTGTTTGTAGAGGATGGGTACACTCGCACCATAATAACCCAACTGCTCTTTTAAAATCTTATAATCCTCCTGAGCATTTGATGCATCAAATATCTCTCTAAGCTCCTCTTTGCCTTGCTTGGATATTTGAAATGGATTAAAAGCAGAGATATGCTCTTTTTTATCGCCATAGTATAAATCATAATAAAATATTATCAAATCCTGAGCGCCCTTTGGCATCGAACTACTTATACTCACTGGACCAAACATATATCTGATATCTGGATTTTTATGCAGATATGCACCGATTCCCTGCCAAAGATAATCAAGCGCTCTACTTCCCCAGTATCTTGGCTGGACAAAACTTCTGCCAAGCTCTATCGAGCGATTGATATACTTTTCAAATTCGGGCTGAAACTTAAACAAAGAGTTGCTGTAAAATCCCTCAAAACCAAAGTTTTCAAGCACATACTCACCTCTAGCTATGCGATAAGATCCGACTACCTCTAACAATTCATCATCCCAAAGTACAATATGTTCATAATGTCTATCAAATTTATCGGTATCTCTTTTTTTGCCGGTACCCTCTTCTACTTTTCTAAATGTATGCTCTCTTAATCGCCCAATTTCTCTGAGTAAAAACGACTCTTTTTCATACTTGTAAAGATATATCGCCTTTCCATCTTTGGTCTTGCCTAAAAGTTCACAGTTTTTCAACTCGTCTCTCAGAAGTTGTCTCTCTTCGGGGTGGGCTATACATTTTTGAGTTTCAAAAACACTCTTTTTGTCTTTTGCCACACGGTAGAGATGCTTTTTGAAAAGCTTGACTTGAGTTTTAGTGTCAATCTTCGCATTTGAAAAACTTTTAAATGGGATAATCTCTCCTATCTTAAACTCCAAACTTCCACCCTTTTTCTTAAACATCTCTTTTGGAAGAAGGATTGCTGAGAAGGCTTTATTGATAGAAGAGACAGTATAAAAAAGCATAGAATTCTTAGCTTTTATAAAAACAGGTAGGATTGGTGCACTATTTTTCAAGGCAAATCTTAAAAATCCCTTATGCCACTTAACATCCTTTACTCCGGTGGGTCTAACTCTCGAAACTTCGCCTGAAGGAAAAAATATAACAGCTTCCTCAGCACTCAAGGAGTCATTTATCTGCTTAATGCTCTCTTTGGAAATTTTTCCGCTGAAGACATCTACTTTTATCAAAATAGGATCCAAAGGAGTGACGCTGCTTAAAATTTCATTTGCGACTATTTTCACATCTTTTCTTACTTTTTTGACAAGGTCTATCAAAGAGAGGGCATCAAGTGCGCCTAGAGGATGATTTGCTATGATCACAACTCTGCCACTTGATGGTATATTTTCTAGTTCATCGTGTGAAATTTTATAACTAAAAGAAAAATGCTCCAAAACAGCCTCGATAAAAGCAAAAGGACCATCTAATTTGTGGGTTTTAACAAAACTATTTATCTCTTTTTCGCATACAACTCTTTTTGCGATTTCAAAAAAGAGCTTTTTAAGCACAGTTGGAGTTGCCTCCAACTGTGGAATTTTATCTGTTATACTTTTTTCAACATCTATCATCGGCACTCCTTATTTTATCAAAACTTTTAGTTTCGTACTTTGCTCCTGTTTAACTTTTTTATAAACATTTTCCAAAGGCTTCACATGCCCCTCTCTACCGTATATGAAACTTTGTTCATCTACGATAACTTTATAAGCTTTATTCAGCATCAATGCTCTTTTAAGACTTGGCAAAAGAAGATAGGATATATCATTTTTTAGTCTGCCAAATGCCTCTTTTTTAGGCTTAAAATCTTTTGTGAAAAATTTGCGTATCACTTCATCATTATCTCTAAACTCATTTCCGCTCATATTGTTCAAAAGATAGTTTGCATATTCACCGTTTTTATCCTCTACATGTAGAGATTTCACACCCATCCAACTCCAGTCCATCGCTCTTGGAAATACAAAAGTTGAGTCAGTCGTAGCTCCTATACCACTATGGCATCCCACACAATACAGCGTCTCTTCGTAATTTTGAGGTCTAAGTTCACCTCTTTTATCCTCTATAAATCCCTCATAAAACCAGCCGTTTTTAGTATATAGTCCTCTCTCAGAGTTACCAACTCTATATATCTCTAGTTCATCAGGATTGTCGTTTGCCTCTTTTTCGTCATCCCCAGCTTTCACTCTCAGTTGCGAGTAGTTTAAATAGGAGACTTTTTTAGCATATCTTAGCTCTTTCATCCGTTTTGCCATAGCTGCTTTGCCGTTTTTTATATCTATATATCTGACACTATGCAAAAACTCCGTTCCTTTTGGATAGAGTCTAGGAATCGCTCTTGTATCGCTTGCTAAACCTATAAAATGTTTTTTATAATTATCCGCTTTATCTCGCATCTGTTTTTTTAGGATATTTAGGTTTGCTTTATAGATTCTTCTGTCTATCTTTCCGTTTTTATCTTTCCAAAACTTTTTTGGAAGTCTTATCAAAACATCATCAGTGCTACCGTTTGTAGGCCAAAAAGTTCCCAAAAACGGGCGATAACTAAAAGCAACCCAACCTGTTAGCCTACCGTTTTTATCTCTATCAAATCCATCTTTATCAAAATTATAATAACAATCAGGCTTATATCCATCCCATTTACCATTTTTGTTCACATCCCAACTCTTTGGAAGCTTTTTTAATCTTTTGGATAAATTTTTATAGTTATCTTCTCTAACATAACTCAGTATCTCTTTATCGCTTATCTTAACCACCTCTTTTGTTCTGTCTTTAAAGAGATTACTCCAGTGATTTTTGGTGGCATATTCGGGGAAATCATAACTTGCCTGAAGAGACTCATCATTTGTATAGTTTGGCTCAAATGAGTTGATATGACAAGCAAAACATGGGTTATGTTTTATGCCGTTTTTATCAACTGTTTTGGTGTAACATTCACTTGTGATATATGCAACTTGATTTTGTAGATTTTCAGCAAAAAGAGCAAAACCCAAAACAGATAAAATTAAAATTTTTTTCATACTCTAGTTGTCCTTTGAAGTTTTAGGGGAGAAAACTCTCCCTTAAAATACTACTTTATAACAGGCAATGGTCCGATATAGCCAGTATATGCGTGTTTGTCATTTGGATTTTTAGCCATTTTTGGCATATTTTCTTCACTTGTCACTCTATCACCTTCACCATATGGGTGCTGAACAACGCTCATGATATATCCATGTCCATTTATATCGTTGTAGTGATAGACTGAGGTTGTTTCACTTCCATAAGGAGTAGTTTCGATTCTTGTTAGTTTTGAATTGTCAAGATTGTATGACCAGATGTAGTCATTTTGGTGTCCACTTCCTGTATCTTCACCTATTATCAACTGATTTGAGTTTTTAAGATATGAGATATTATCAGGATTTGCCAAGCCATTTATGCTGCATTTATTGAACTTGTCTGTTTTGCCTTTTGTGCTTCCTGCAACCATAGAGCTCATTTCGTGAGGTACATATTTGCTTCCAAACTCTTCACTTAAATCACTCATTTTATATACAGCTCCACATGGATTGTAGGCAACTCTTATATCATTTGCTCCGCCTACATCGTAATGATTGTTTGGCTTGCCTTTTTTCATATTGTCTTCCATGCTTTTGCCAACTGAACTAATAGAGAGATATATCTCATTTCTATTTGGGTTGAAAGTTACACCCTCCATTTTTCTAAACTCAGTAGTTGCACCTTTTATAGCAGCATATCTTCTTGCTTCAAGTCTTGAGGCTACTTCATCCATTCCTTTTTTGATTTTTAGCCACTCATGTCCGCCTGATGCGTGGATAGAGGTAAAACCCTCGGGAGGAGTAGTGCCATCAGGCGTGATTGATTCAAATATATCGCTAAATCTCAAACCTTTATCTGCCACTTTTTTGATACTAGCATCATCTGCATGTCCTAGACTTATCCACTTAAGTTTTGCACTTCCACCGTTTTTCGCACTTGTTTGTATCCATTTGGCAGCGTAAAGATTACCGCTTGTAAGATCAGCTTTATTGTCAGCTATAAACATAAAAAGAGCTGTATTTGTACCGTCATCTCCGAAAAACACTGTTCTCTCATCAGGCATAACATAAGCCAATTCGTGAGAAAATCTACCCATAGAGTAGTGTTTTACAGCTTTTGCATCACCATTGCCGTTTACGCTTACTTCTGTTATCCATCCATAGTAGTAAGGGTTGATTTTTTTGAGATCTCCACCATAATATGCTGCCATAGCATCGTAGTAAGAATTTATACTGCCATTTGGTTTGACTTTTGCAGCATTTGGCTCATACTCTTCACTTCCAAGGTGCGTCATCCAAGGAGTTCTGCTTCCCGCACATGGAACCCATAAACCATGGTCTTTTGAAAAATCAACATTTTTAGTGCTGATAGCTTTTAGGTTGCCTTTTTTATCCTGTTTCAGTTCGCTCACATAGATGGCAGCTGGTCTGCTTTCAAAGTGGCTAACCATAAAAAGTTTACCATCTATCGGAAGAAGAGAACTGAAGTCGTTGGAGTCAGAGATCATCAAACTACCATCTTTCTCGCTTATAGGCTTACCATTGTGATCATACACAAGACCAAATATAGTGTCTCCTACAACTTGACCACTTCTTAGTATAGTATGGTAACCAATCTTATAAGATTTGCCATTTACTGTGATCTTGTCTGTCGCCCTAACAAGTCTCTTTGCGGCATCTGTTTTTGGAATAGTGATATTCTGAAAACTAACTTTTGCGGGTGTTTGAGCAAACAAATTGCCAACTAGAGCTGAAGCTATTACTGATAAACCAATCAACTTTTTCATTATAATTCTCTCCTAAAATAAATTTTACGAGCGAATTATAATATCACTTGGTATCAAAACGGTTACAATTACAAATCACATCTCTCTGTTTTTTTAATTTTTTTTCCGCTTCAATTGATTATAAGCTTGTTCAAAGCAAAACTATTTAAAAGGTAGATATTAAAAATGTTGAAGTTACAGATTTGGTATTTTAGACTTTCGTAGCGACTAAATCCCCAAATTTGACATGACTGCCAAATTGACATGTAAGATTTACAAAATCTTTTTCAAAAAACATTACTATGGTTGAACCCATTTCAAATTTTCCTAACTCTTCACCTTTTTTTAGAAGCACATCTCCATATTCATAGTATGTAATATAATCTTTTTTTGAGTTTGTTTTTATCCTCTCATCAAAAACAAAATCCATTTTCCCGACATTGAGTGCACCTACAAAAACCATAAAAAAAAGTTTGCCACTTTCACTTGAACACTCAAGCACGACTCGTTCATTTTCTATAAAAAGGTTTGGTATTTTTTTTAGCCATGTAAAATTAACAGGATATAGTTTGCCCGGAATATGTATGGCTTTATGGACTCTCATATCTATAGGAACATGATAACGGTGATAATCTTTAGGTGATAAATAAAAATTTATATATTTTCCACACTCTAATTTTGATTTTAATTCATCACTTATTTTATCACTTAGTAAATCAGATATTTTATATGAAAAACCTTTTATTTGCAAAGCAGTGCCTTCCTCTACTGTGCCACATTGTGTTATGAAACTGTCACACGGATAAATAAAACTATCTTTTCTTTTATCAAAATCTCTATGTTTAAGCAAACTTCTTGTAAAAAGAGCATTAAGACTTTTGTATTTACTGGCTTTTTGAAAATCACTCAAATCCACATGCATTAAACCGGCATAGCTTTTGTTGATTATATATTGTATTAGTGTCGGAAATTTGGTTGATGCAAATTTGCCAAACAGATGTGAAATCAAAGATGTGCTAAACATATATATTTATCCTTATTTGTATGAGCATTTATTTTAACACTAATTATATTAATATAAAGTGAAATGAAGCTCTTTTTAGGTAAAATATTAGCCTTAAAATTTGGACTAGAGGAATAAAAATTGAGAAGTCATTATTGTACGCAAGTTAGTGAAAAAAATATCGGTGAAGTAGTAGAAGTTTGTGGTTGGTGTAATAACAGCAGAGACCATGGTGGAGTTATATTTATAGATTTGAGAGACAAAAGTGGCTTGGTTCAGCTTGTTTGCGACCCAGCCGATAGTACAGAAGCCCATAAGATAGCAAACAGAGTCCGAGATGAGTTTGTCTTAAAAGCGAAAGGAAAAGTGAGAGCCAGAGGTGAAGGACTTGAAAATCCAAACCTCAAAACTGGAAAGATTGAGATCGTAGTAGATGAACTTATAGTAGAAAATGTCAGCGAACCAGTTCCTTTTGTCATAGGAGACAACAGTGTTGGTGAAGATGTAAGACTCAAGTATAGATATTTAGATTTAAGAAATAAAAAATCATATGAGACTTTTAAACTGAGAAGCAAAGCAACGATTGCTGCTAGAAATCTACTTGATAGTAGAGACTTTTTAGAGGTAGAGACTCCGATTTTAACCAAATCTACTCCCGAGGGAGCTAGAGACTATCTAGTGCCTAGTCGTGTTCACAATGGAGAGTTTTTTGCACTTCCACAATCTCCTCAACTATTTAAACAACTTTTGATGTGTTCTGGATTTGATAGATATTTTCAAATCGCAAAATGTTTTCGTGATGAAGATTTAAGAGCTGACAGACAACCTGAATTTACTCAGATAGATTTGGAGATGAGCTTTTGCACGCAAGATGATGTTATAGAGGTAACAGAGGCACTTATAAAAGAGATGTTTAAAGCTTGCGGACACGAAGTACAGACTCCTTTTCAAAGACTAAAATATAAAGATGCCATGGAGACTTATGGAAGCGACAAGCCTGATCTTAGATATGATTTGCCACTTATCGATGTTATAGATATATTTTCCAGATCAACAAACGGTATATTTAGTGGAATCGCAAAAGATAGAAAAAACAATCGTATAAAAGCTCTTAAGGTGCCAAACGGAGACAATATATTTTCAAAAAGGCAGATGAAGGGTTTTGAGGATTATGTGAGAAAATTTGGAGCCGCAGGACTTGGATATTTTCAGATGAAAGAGGACGGACTCAAGGGTCCTTTGACTAAATTTTTCAGCCAAGAGGACTTAGATGAAATCATAAAAGTAAGTGAATTAAAAGTCGGCGATGTTATATTTTTTGGAGCAGGAGAGAAGAAAATCGTACTTGACTACATGGGAAGATTTAGGATTTATCTAGCAGAGCTTATGGATATAATCCCAAAAGATAGATTTGAATTTTTATGGGTAGTTGATTTTGATATGTTTGAAGTTGATGGCGGAGAAGTTAAAGCACTGCATCACCCATTTACAATGCCTCGCGACTTAAATGCTCCTGTGGATGAGATGGAATCAATAGCTTACGATATAGTTCTAAATGGCGTTGAATTAGGCGGTGGAAGCATAAGGATACATAAAAAAGAGATACAAGAGAAGGTCTTTGAACTTCTTGGAATCAGCGAAGAAGAGGCAAATGAAAAGTTTGAATTTTTACTCGATGCTCTAAAATTTGGTGCACCTCCTCATGGTGGACTTGCAATAGGACTTGATAGACTCATCATGCTTCTTACAAACTCTGCAAGCATAAGAGATGTCATAGCATTTCCAAAGACCCAAAGAGCACAATGTCTCCTCACAAGCGCACCAAGTGCAGTGGACAACACACAACTAAGAGATTTAGGCATTAGACTGAGAGAAACTGTTAAAGCATGAAAAAACTATACCTTATAATCGGAGCCCCCGGTAGCGGCAAAACCACAGATGCAAGCATCATAGCTTCTAACAATCCAAATAAAATAGCTCACTTTTCAACCGGTGAGCTACTTAGAGAAGAGGTAAAATCTGGTAGCAGTCTAGGCAAAATTATAAGTGAACGGATAAATAAGGGCGAGTTGGTACCGGTTAAAATTGCTGTTGAAACTATCATCAAAGCGATAGAAAAATCTGAAAAAAAAGTTATATTGATTGATGGCTTTCCAAGATCTGTTGAGCAAATGATGAAATTAGAAAGAGAGTTAAAAGATTTTAAAGATATAAAATTAACCAAAGTCATAGAAGTGCAAGTCTCTTTTGAAACTGCAAAAAACCGAGTCTTAGGCAGAGCTAGAGGAGATGATGACAAAGAGGAGATATTTATAAACCGCATGAGAGTTTATGAAGAGCCGCTTGAAGAAATCAGAAACTTTTATGAATCAAAAAATATTTTGACCATGATAAGTGGAGAAAGCGAAATTGAAGTTGCAGTGAAACAGATGCAAAGGCAGTTAGATGAGTGATTATAATTTTTATAGTGTCATCATTGGAACAGAACTTTTAAATGGCAGGAGAGAAGATAAACACTTCACATTTATAAACAAAGCTTTAAAAGATAGAGGTCTTAGGCATGAGGCAAATTTTGTCATAAATGATAATCCTCCTTTGATGCAAAGAGTTTTTGAGATGATAGCAAAAGATCCAAAAAGTGTGCTTTTTTGCTTCGGTGGAATTGGTTCAACTCCAGATGATTATACCAGAGAAGTGGCTGCTAAGGCATTTACATGTGGGATTTTAGAAACAAATGATGAAGCACTAAAGCTCATAAAAGATGAGTTTGGACAAGATGCCTACCCTCACAGAGTGAAGATGGCACAAATTCCTCAAGATGCAAAACTTTTAGCAAATGTCATAAACAGAGTTCCTGGATTTTATATAGAAGATAGATTTTTCTTTACTCCTGGATTTCCTTCCATGGCTCATCCTATGGTTCTTTGGACACTTGATAATCTATTTGAAAAAAAAGCTGAAAAATTTTCTTGTGGCTTTAAAGCAGACTGTTCTGAAAACGATCTCATACACATAATGGAATCTTTACCAGAAGATTTAGAGTTATCATCACTACCAAAAATAGTTGGCGATAAAAAAACAGTAGATATATTTTTAGCGCACAAAGAGGAAAATAAACTCAAAAAATGGTGCAAATTTTTTAAAGATGAGATGGATAAAATAGGTAAAAAATACTCTAACGAATATTAATTTTTCAAAAAGTAGCTATCAACTCCATCTGCGATACCTTTTGCGATCAAATCTTCATAGCGAAAATTAAACAGCCTAACACCCTCTGTTGGATTGGTTATATATCCCGTCTCTATCAAAATAGCCGGCATTTGAGCTCCCACCAAAACCCAAAATGGAGCTTCTCTTACTCCTCCATCGATAACTTTGTATCTCTTTCTTAAAGACTTTAATATTCCTTGCTGAACATCTAGTGCCATTTTGTTTGCTTGTATAATTTTGGCTCTATTCATTACACTTAAAAATGTATTTTTAGTATAATAGTCCATATCAGCTATAGCGGAACGATTTTCAAGAGCTGCCACTCTCTCACTTCTTTTACTTCTATTTGGTGAAAGAAAAAATGTCTCAAGACCCTTGGATATTAGATATTTGCTCTTTTTTGGTGCTGCATTTGCATGTATAGATATAAATAGATCGGCTTTTCTTCTGTTGGCAAATCTTGTCCTGTTTCTTAGCGTAACAAAATAATCACCACTTCTTGTTAGATAAACTTTATAGCCTCTCTTCTTTAACTCTTTTGCCGCTTTTAAAGCTATCTTCAAGACTGCTCTTTTTTCGTATCTTCTTTGGTAACCAATGGCTCCTGAATCCTTGCCTCCATGACCAGGATCTAATACAATTATCTTATTATCAGGTGCAAAATACTTTTGTTGATACTCTGTTTTGTAAACTACTTTACTTATCTTTTTTGTTTTTGTTTTTTGTTTATAAAAATCAACCGTTACTCTATTTGCTTTGATTTTAAGATAGTAGTTTCTAGGTTTTTTAGTTTGCAAAACAACCCTAAAAGTTGTTTTATCGTATTGTGCTACTCTTAGTTTTGTTAAAATTTTTGGGGTTTTAATTTTTACACTCGAAGGCAAAATCGCTCTAAAATCAAATATTTTTTTATAATAATATTTACTTTTTAATGCAAATGATTTTATGTCGGAACTTTTTATATTTTTATCAAATACAAATGAAATATTTTTTGAGCTAGAAGTTACAGATATCAGTCTTAATATTTGCTTATTTGTAGTTTTTTGTGAAGTTCTACTCCTCTTTAGTGGCTTTTTTTTGATGTATCCTCTATTTTTAAGAAGAGTTGAAAGCTCTTTTTTGTAGTTTCCTTCATCAAATTTCAATATCTTTGCACACTTAACCAATCTCTTAAGCGTCTCTATTTTTAGTTTTTCATCATTTTGTATGATAGACTTTATATAAATATTTTGCAATGAATGAAAAATCCTAAGCATATCATCATCGCTTGTTTGACTCATCTGTCTGTCATAAGAGTAAACTCTACTTAGATTTGAAGTTGCAGCAAACAGAGATATAGATATAATAATTAGTATTAGAAACTTTTTAAACATTATCCACTTTTACTACCGAACACGGTTGAACTGAACGATAATTGAACAACAGGATCAATTATTCGCTCCTATGTTTTGTTGTGTTCCTATTTGTATTTCCGGTAAATCTTCACTAAATTCTCTATCAATTTGATGTATCTGTTTTCTCATTATGCCTCTTTTTTTATATGCTTCATCAAAACAAAACAATTTAAACTCATCTATATCAATATCATCTATTGATTCAACATGAGGAAACAGTAATTTTAAGTAAGCTGTAGCTAATCGTTTTACTGCATTAACATCTCTTGTATCAGCATGAGATGGTACATCTAAAAGAGAATTAACAATTGGAGAATATGATATGTCATCTCTCAGTAGATGCAGTATTTCACTAAAGTATTCAACATTTAATGTATTACCATCTAAAATCATACTCTGATTCATTCTAGGCATTTCCCATCCCTTAATAAAGCCATGAAATCTATCTAAAAAGGCAGACTCTCTAAATACATCAGGAAGTGGTTCAAAATAGCTTCTAACCATAGGATTATTATCCTCATCCAGTGGTATATTCCCAAGTATTATAAATCCTGTATTTGAAGTTTGTCTAACATTAGCTATAGAAAATGTACCACTTTCTAAAAAGCTTTTTAATCCACCTGCTATTTCACTTTCATCTTTTAGTATAATTGTTTGAATTTCATCCATTGCAACATAATCGTAGTTTATTATTACCCCTGGCATCTGTTTAGCAACATCATATAGAAGTTTAGCTCTTGTAACTACTCCACCACTTATAAGCCATCCAAACTTGCTTAAATTACCAAATATATATGATTTACCAGTACCCTTTGGTGCTAACTCTATTAAATTAACTCTAGGCTCTACAAATACTAATAATCTACTTAAAAATGTTATTTTTTGTCCCATGCTACTAAAGCCATCAGGATTGTATTCCATAGCTCTTATTAGTAAATCAGCCCATTCTTCTGTAGTAAAGTTTTTTCTAGCTTCTTTGAAATAGTCTAAATCTACTTTATATGGAGAAAATGATTTAAAATCAACTAATTCAATATATTTTTCTTTTTCACTATTATTATATGTCAGTGTAACAACACCCCATACTTCACCACTTTTTAATTCTT
>Ga0256840_1001934_pt1 | contig 18764 bp, 17 predicted proteins | sample 355202metaG_FD_185969 | JGI IMG/M metagenome (GOLD analysis project Ga0256840, IMG submission 185969) | Hydrothermal vent microbial communities from Mid Atlantic Ridge, Atlantic Ocean - 355-202 | ecosystem: Environmental > Aquatic > Marine > Hydrothermal vents | place: Atlantic Ocean: Mid...
ACAAAGGTTAAATCAATCATTGATTATCTATTTTTTAGTTACCTCTCAAACACGTTTAGTGAAGAAAGAAAATTAGAAAATACAGACAATCCTCGCACCTGTTGCGAGGTCTCCTTACTTATGGTTTCCCTGCCAATAAACGAAAACTAGGAAGTGTTCTGTGAGGGCACAGACCACGGAGAAATGAGAAAAAATACCTTTAAATTCCACTAAGTTAACGACTATGGTGGAGACACAAACCAAGGAATCAATTCAGAAAAGGGATGCCATCACTTTTTCTAATAGCACAAGAATGATGGCATCCCTTTGTAACTTACGTTACCAAGTAAACGGCTATTACCCCCTACATTTGCAAAAAAGTAAATTCCAAATATACATATGAGCAAATTCTTTCCTTTCTTAGATTGGTTTAAAACCTATAATACTTCTTTTCTAAAGGGTGACCTTTCGGCTGGACTAACCGTGGGTGTTATGTTAATCCCACAAGGAATGGCATATGCCATGATTGCTGGACTGCCGCCAGTTTATGGCCTATATGCATCAATTACACCACTAATTATATATGCGCTTTTAGGTACTTCTAGGCAGTTGGCAGTTGGGCCTGTAGCGATGGTGTCATTACTGACGGCGTCAGGAGTAGGATTGATTGCTGAAACAGGCACAGAAAATTACATTGCATTAGCGATTACATTGGCATTGATAATTGGAATAGTTCAATTCTTATTAGGTCTATTTCGACTTGGTTTTTTAGTGAATTTCTTATCTCACCCTGTCATCAGCGGATTTACATCTGCCGCTGCTTTGATTATTGGGCTTAGCCAACTAAAACATTTATTAGGAGTCGATATTCCTAGAAGCCATCATATCCATGAGATTTTACTAAACGCTTTTGAACAATTTAGCGACATCAATTGGCTTACTTTTGGTGTTGGCATTATAGGTATTGCAGTGATTATTTTCACAAAAAAAATAAACAAATCACTGCCAGGACAATTGTTTTCTGTGATTTTTGGAATACTTGCTGTCTGGGGATTGGGATTGGCTGATAGCGGTGTGAAAATATTAGGAGAAGTACCTAATTCGCTACCAAGTTTTGCATTGCCAATATTTGGTTGGGAAACTATTCAAACGATGTTTCCAATTGCACTTGCTATTTCATTGGTAAGTTTTATGGAAAGTATTGCAGTGGCGAAAGCAATTCAATCCAAGCATAAAGATTATAAAGTCGCTCCTAATCAAGAGTTAATTGCACTGGGAATGGCAAATATTGTTGGTTCGTTTTTCCAGTCCTACCCTACCACTGGTGGGTTTTCGAGAACCGCAGTCAATGACCAGGCCGGGGCTAAAACAGGGGTTGCTTCCTTCATCAGTGCAGCACTCATTATTTTAACCCTTTTATTTCTAACACCTCTATTTTCTAATTTGCCCAAAGCAATATTGGCATCGGTTATTATGGTAGCAGTTTTTGGACTGATTGATTATAAAGAGGCTATTCACCTATGGAAAAGTCATAAAACAGATTTTTGGTTGTTGGTGGTGACTTTTATAGCCACCCTTACTTTAGGTATTGAAAAAGGCATTGGATTGGGTGTGATTTTATCCCTTGCAATGGTTATTTTCAGAACTACCAAGCCACACGTTGCGGTGTTGGGAAATATCCCTGGAACACATTTTTACAGAAACTCCAAACGGTTTGGAGAAGTTGTTCTAAGAGATGAAGTCTTAATCATTCGGTTTGATGCGCAATTATACTTTGGAAATATTAATTTTTTCAAAGAAAAACTTGAAGAACTTACCGCCGAAAAAGGTAAAAAACTAAGAGTCATCATTATCAATGCGGAGAGTATGAACAGCCTTGACAGTAGTGCTGTACACGCCCTCAATGAAATTTTAGATAATTATAGGTCACGCAATATAGAAATCTGTTTTACCGGCGTAAAAGGACCGGTAAGAGATGCTATGGAAAGGGGCGGTATTTTTGATAAAATAGGAAAGGACAATTTCTTTATGAGTATCCAAGAGGCAGTTGATTGCTACATCATAAAATGTAATGATGAAATTACCCAACCTAAGTTTGGGGAATATACTATGCAAGCTAATCAATAATACCTTTACATAAACCCGAACTCTAATTGCGCCGCTTCCGACATCATGTCCTGTGTAGGCTGCCAAAAGTTAATTCTAAATCTACCTTGTTTATGCCTCCTCCGTGGTCTGTGTCCCCACAGACCAATAACGTATTACATAAACCCAAGCTCCAATTGCGCCGCTTCCGACATCATGTCCTGTGTATAGGGCGGGTCGAAAGTTAATTCTAAATCTACCTTATTCACACCTTCTACTTCTTTAATTGCCATCTCTATTTCTGCTGGAATGCTTTCTGCCGCTGGGCAGTTTGGAGAGGTCAATGTCATGAGTACATACACATTATTCACTGGAAAAACACTAATCTCATAGATAAGTCCTAACTCAAATACATCTACCGGTATTTCAGGGTCATACACTGTTTTGATAGCCGCAACAATTTTCTCTTTCAAGGCATCATCGCTATGAACTACCGTTACTTCCTTTTTATTTTCCTCACTCATAATCTTAACTTTCTACTTTAGGACACCTACTAATAACTCCATTTTGTTTCCCAACTTGCTCTTTTCTTTAGCTACTGCGTTATAAACCTGCCCGACATTGTTCAGGCGGGAATACTCATTTAGCAATGCTAAACTCTGTTTTGTAACCTTGTATCTAAAAAAAATACCTGCCTTGGTATTCCAAAAGGAATTAATAGAGGTGTCCTTTACCACTATACGCCAAAGCATACATTTTAATTTGTTTGAGCATCGCAGCAAACCCATTGGAGCGTTGTGTGCCAATAAACCTATTCATTCCAATTCTTTCAACAAAATACAACTCAGCGTTCATAATCTCATCAGAAGATTGTCCTGAAAATATCCGCACCAATAAACTTACCAATCCTTTGGTAATGGTCGTATTGCTATCCGCTTTATAATATATTTTACCTTCTTTTAGTTCAGCAGTCAACCATACTTTCGACTGACATCCCTTTACTATGTTTTTTTCTGTCCTTTCTGACGCTGTTAATTCTGGTAGTTTCTGTCCTAATTCTATCAAATAGAAATTAGTCATCTCCAAATCACCCTCCAGCATTGAGAAATCTGCTATGATTTCATCTTGTCTTTCGTTGATAGATTGTCCTGCCATTTACTTTAAAACTTTTACTATCTTCTCCAATCCCTCTATAAAAATATCAACCTCTGCTTTGGTATTATACACCGAAAACGACGCCCGTGCTGTTCCTTCAATATCAAAAACCTGCATCAAAGGTTCGGTGCAATGATGTCCCGTTCTCACTGCCACTCCTCTTGCATCTAGCATCATCCCAATGTCAAAAAAATGAATGCCTTCAATCACAAATGAAATCACTCCTACTTTGTTTGCTGCAGTACCAATAATTTTTAAATCCTGAACTGTCTTAATCTTCTCAGTAGCATATTGCAATAAATCCGCCTCATGCGCAGCAATATTTTCTAAGCCCAATGCCGTAACATAGTCAATAGCCGCTTTTGTAGCGACCACATCGGCTATATTCGGAGTCCCAGCTTCAAATTTATAGGGAATATCATTGTAAGTCGTTTTTTCAAACGTCACAGACTTTATCATTTCCCCACCACCGCGGTATGGAGGCATTTTTTCTAATATTGTTCTTTTTCCATACAAAATTCCCACCCCAGTTGGCCCGTATAATTTATGCATAGAGAAAGCATAAAAATCACAATCTAAATCCTGCACATCAATCTCTATATGCGCTGATGCCTGTGCCCCATCCAGCAATACCACTGCTCCAAATTCATGTGCCTTGGTGATAACTTTCTTAATCGGATTAATTGTACCCAAGGTATTAGACACATGCACCACCGACACTATTTTAGTTTTATCCGAAAGTAGTTTCTCAAACTCACTGAATATAATTTCTCCCGCAGCATTGATAGGCATAATTTTTAAAATAGCGCCTTTTTCTTCGCACAGCATTTGCCAAGGCACGATATTGGAATGGTGCTCCATTGCTGAAATAATAATTTCATCACCAGCTGAAATATTAGCCCTTCCGTAAGTACTCGCTACAAGATTGATGCTGTCTGTTGTGCCGTAGGTGAAAATTATCTCCTCATTTTCAGGAGCATTGATGAAATTCCTAACTGCCTTTCTACTCGCTTCGAATGCAGCAGTAGCTTTCTCTGCCAATGTATGAATACCACGATGAATGTTGGCATTATAACCTTCATAATAATCGTTAAGTGCTTCTATAACTACCTTTGGCTTTTGCGTAGTCGCCGCATTGTCAAAATATACCAATGGCTTTCCGTTCACCTGCTGGTCCAAAACAGGAAATTCACTTCTGACTTTTTCAATGTCAAAAGCATTTTCAACAATGTTGACAGGTGTACTCATTGATTGAATATCTTATAAATATGCTTATCAATATAATTTTTCAAAGGTTCAATTTTAATGTTTTCTACCACCTCAAGTGCAAAAGCGTATAGTAACATTGACCTTGCAGATTCTTTACTCAATCCTCTTGATCTAAGGTAAAACATTTGCTCATCATCCAGCTGACCCGTGGTCGTACCATGAGAGCATTTCACATCATCTGCCCATATTTCAAGTTGTGGCTTTGTATTGATAGTAGCATCATCAGATAGTAATATATTTTTATTAGACTGAAATGCATTGGTCTTTTGAGCCGCTTGCTGCACGTATATTTTACCATTGAAAGTTCCTGTTGACTTTTCATCCAAAATCCCCTTGTACAATTCGTTGCTATACGAATTTGGCTTCTTGTGATCCACCACAGTATAGTTATCTACCTGTTGTTTTCCTTTAGGTAAATACAACCCATACATATTGGTCTCACAATTTTCTCCATCCGAAACAATATTCAAGTTATTTCTAAGTAACTGTCCTTGCAACGAAATGGTAAAGTCCGTGAAATTACTATTATTAGTTTGGTAAACTTGGGTATTACCTACATGATAGGCTTGCTTATTTTTTAGCTGTAGCTTGTAATGATCAACTGTTGCATTTTCTTCTAAAACGATCTCAGAAACTACATTAGAAAAATTATTTTCTTCACTAATAGAAATGTAGTTTTCAATGACATCTACCTGACTAGATTTCCCCACAAGAATAAGATTTCTTGTTTGTATAATCTCCTGATTATCAGTGATATGATAGATGATTATTGGTTTTTCAACAATCACATTATTACTGACTTTTATAAAAACACCATCTTCAAAAAAAGCCGTATTCAATGCCGTATATGCATCATTTTTATCCTCTGCATATTTAGAAAAATGGCGTTCTACCAATGCCTTATTCTTTTTATATGCTCCGCTAAAACTAAGTATTTCTAGTCCTTCAGTATCCTGAATTTCAGAATGCTTCTCAGAAAATTTTCCGTTAACAAGCACGACCACATGTGCCTCCAAACCTGCTATGAAAAAATCGTTAACATCACCTTCAAATTCAGTTGATTTTTTAGTCAAAATTTGAGTGAAATCAAACTCTTTTGACAGTGCTATTGCCAACGTCGAGTATTTATAAAACTCGTTTGTTTTATCAGGAAATCCTAGCTTTTCAAATGATGCCATCGCAGACTTTCTCACCTGGTGAAGTGAAGTCTGGCTTTGCCCATTCAAAGCATTCTCAAATTGTTCAAATTGCTCGGTAAGAATTTCCTTTATGTCTTTTTTAGTATCCATCGGCTTACGCTAGCGCTTCTTCTTTTATCCAGTCATACCCTCTCTCTTCTAATTCAAGGGCTAATTCCTTTGTTCCCGTTTTTACAATTTTTCCATTGAATAAAACATGCACAAAATCTGGCACTATATAATCCAGCAATCTTTGGTAATGCGTCACTACGATGGTTGCATTGTCCTTACTCTTCAATTTATTCACGCCATTTGCCACAATTTTCAACGCATCGATGTCTAGGCCTGAATCTGTCTCATCCAAAATAGCAAATTTAGGTTCTAGCACTGCCATCTGAAAAATCTCATTTCGCTTTTTCTCTCCACCAGAAAAACCACTATTCAACGGGCGGGCAAGCAATGATTTATCCAACTCAACCAGCGCCATTTTCTCTCTAACTATTTTCAAAAACTGCACCGCATCCAAAGGTTCCTCTCCTCGGTATTCTCTAATCTGGTTAACAGCAGTTTTCAAAAAATTAGTAGTACTTACGCCAGGTATTTCCACAGGGTATTGAAATGCTAAAAATATCCCTTCCCTTGCTCGCTCCTCTGCTTCCAGTTCCAAGAGGTCCTTCCCCAAAAACTCAACCGAGCCTTTGGTTACCTCATATTCTTCTCTTCCTGCCAATACCGCTGCCAATGTGCTTTTCCCGGAGCCATTTGGTCCCATAATGGCATGTACCTCTCCTGCTTTGATTTCTAAATTGATTCCTTTCAGAATCTCTTTCCCATCAATTGAGGCGTGTAAATCTTTTATTTTTATCATTATATATCCTTATTAACTCTTAAAATACAACCTTTTATAAATACAACTCTCCATCAGAGTCTCTCGGAGAGGACTCTGTATGTCCATAGAATTACTCAGAGTCCCTTCCAGGAGACTCTGAGCGAATATCATATTGTTACCCATTCTCTCTCCCTATCATTTTTTCTTAAAAAATGCGCTGAGGAAGTTTATGTTTTGTTTGTTCTTGATCAGTTTTAATACTAAGGTAAATCATCCTATTTCTTATTTTTTAATAATAATTTCAACCTTTTAAAATCTTTAGGTGAATGTTGAATGATAACGTTCGCATCTTTTCTTTTCACAAAATTTTCAAACTTCTCCATACTTTTTTTAGTTTCAGGAATATCATAATTAAACATTGGTACTCTTCTTTGCGCACGATTTTCTTCAAAATGGTACAAATCTCCCGTCAATAAAATTGGTTGTTCCAATCCTAGATCCAAATAAAGCACCTGATGTCCTATTGTATGCCCTGGCATTGATTTGATAATTACCGTACTATCGCCAAAAACATCATAATCACCATTCAATTTTTTTACATTCTTTAAATCTTTAATCATATTATAAATATCGGCTTGTTGCGTTTGTGCAGAGTCATTTGTGAAAAAATTATATTCACTTTCTTGTACTAACCATGTCGCATTTTTCAAAGCATTAGCATGACCTACATGATCAAAATGAGAATGCGACAGGGCGATGTATTTAAAATCCTCAACAGTTAGATTAATCGATTTTAATTGATTTACTAAAGAGTCTTTTCTAAAAACTGTAAATGCTCCCAATGTATCAGTAAAAGGCTCAGGCATACCAACTAAACTTTCGGGCAAACCCGCATCCCACATTAAATTTCCTTTTGGATGTGATATAACATAAAATGCATCAGCAAATTCTTTAGACTGTCCTTGATAGGTTGTATCCTCAGAAAACAATTCAAGTTTGTTGACTAATATGTTTCCACCATCTAACACATATAGCTTTACTTCTGCTTTATTTTCGCCAGTCGATTCAGTTTCATTGGACTCATTTTTAACATCACCACAAGCTGTAGCAATAAGAACAGCTATTAAAATAATAATATTTTTCATAGATTAAGCTTTTTTGGTTGTACAATTAATAATTTATCCGACACTTCCCTCAAGTGTCAACGCCAATAATTTCTGCGCTTCTACCGCAAATTCCATTGGCAGTTTATTCAACACATCCTTGCAATAGCCATTGACTATAAGCGCTACTGCACTCTCTTCGTCTAGCCCTCTTTGCTTGCAGTAAAAAATTTGATCTTCCCCTATTTTAGAAGTAGTTGCCTCATGTTCTATCTGCGCACTTTTATTCGAACACTCTATGTATGGAAAAGTATGCGCCCCACATTGATCCCCCATTAATAATGAGTCACACTGCGAGTGGTTTCGTGAATTTTCTGCCCTCTTGTGAATCTGCACCAAACCTCTATAACTGTTTTGACTCTTTCCTGCAGAAACACCTTTTGAAATAATTCTACTTCTTGTGTTTTTACCCAAGTGAATCATTTTTGTACCTGTATCCGCCTGTTGCATATTATTAGTCACTGCTACTGAGTAAAACTCACCAACCGAATTATCTCCCTTCAAAATGCAGCTTGGATATTTCCATGTCACCGCCGAACCAGTCTCTACCTGCGTCCATGAAACTTTAGAGTTATCACCTGCACAAATTGCTCGCTTAGTCACAAAATTATATATCCCACCTTTTCCCTCTTTATTGCCAGGGTACCAATTTTGTATGGTTGAATATTTTACTTCTGCATCTTTCTTGATATATATTTCCACTACCGCTGCGTGCAACTGATTTTCATCTCGCTGTGGTGCGGTGCAACCCTCTAAATAACTCACATACGATCCCTCTTCCGCTACAATGAGTGTTCGCTCAAATTGCCCAGTATTGGCAGCATTGATTCTGAAATAAGTAGAGAGCTCCATCGGGCATCTTACTCCTTTTGGAATGTAACAAAACGAACCATCTGTAAAAACAGCTGAATTAAGCGTAGTGAAATAATTATCATTGACAGGCACTACCGAACCTAAATACTTTTTAACCAATTCAGGATGCTCTTTTACCGCTTCTCCAAAAGAGCAAAAAATTACGCCAATTTCTGCTAGCGTTTCTTTAAACGTAGTAGCTACCGACACACTATCCATCACCACATCAACCGCAATCCCTGAAAGTCTCTTTTGCTCATTAAGCGAAATGCCAAGCTTATCAAATGTCGCCTTCAGTTCAGGATCAATGTCGTCCAAACTATCAGGTGCAATTTTTTGTTTAGGCGCAGAGTAATATATAATGTCTTGGTAATTAACTTTTGGATAGTCAACATTTGCCCATTCTGGCTCTTCTAGTGTCAACCATTTTCTGAAAGCCTTCAAGCGCCACTCCAACAACCACTCTGGCTCTTCTTTTTTTGCGGAAATAAAATGAATGATGTCTTCATTAAGTCCTTTCGGAGCATCATCGCTTTCTATATTGGTTTCGAAACCATATTTATATTCTGAGGAGGTTACCTCATCCAATAATTCATTGTCTTTACTCATTACAAACCAATATTTAGACCTGTTAAAATTAGATTACAAAAATACAATTTTTATTTGTAATTATTCTAAATAATGTTTCTGAATTTATACAAAAGTTAAATTAGAAAGGTTTCGTCCGGGTGGCTACAATTGTATATGCCTATATAATGCCTCCTCCAATGATATAAAAGTTTCTGTTCGTTCAATGCCTTCTACCTTTTGTATTTTGTCATGGAGTACTTGCCTAAGGTGCTCGGTATCACGGCAATGCATTTTTATAAAAATACCATAATTACCTGTTGTATAGTTAATGGTTACAATTTCCGGAATTGCTTTTAGTTGCTCAATAACCTGATTATACAGAGAGCTTTTTTGCAAAAAAATACCCATAAAGGCAGAGATATCAATGCCCAACTTTGAGTAATCCATTTTTAAAGTTGTACCCGTTACAATTCCCATTTCCTCCATTTTTCGCATGCGCACATGCACTGTTCCACCAGAAACAAAGACCTTTTTTGCTATTTCAGTGTACGGAGTCTTAGCATCCTCCATCAATAAAGACAATATCTTCAAATCTACGTTGTCAATTTCGTAATTTTTACTTGGTTTGGAATCCATAATTTGTGAATTTTTCAATAAATTATATGCAAAAGTAATTATAATGTAAATATTTACCAAATTTATTAAAATATTTGCATCATACCAATAGTCGCTTTACATTTGTACCAAGATAATCGCAAAAGGCAATTATTTAATACTGTAGGGTGTTGAAATTGGCAGACAAGCCCTCCTGTCTCGGGGGTGGAGAGTTTGGGATAAACCCTAAATTTGAGCTTAACATTTGTTAGGCTCAAATTTAGAGGCTAACTACTCCGTGGAGGTTCGAATCCTTCTCCTACAGCTTTGGGTTTATGTTGTTTATTTAAGAGAGGTCTAGCAATAGCCCTCTTTTTTTATGCACTTTTATGCACTCACTTTATTCTTAGTTGTTATCTGCCTTTATTTTTATCATTATTTTTAGTATTTTAGGTTTTTGTAAAAACACGAATCACTAAAATATAATTTTTATGGCAGATTATGCTTGGTTTCAATCCTATCCTAAAGGTATACCACACACTATTGATCCTGATGTTTATCCTTCTCTTATAGAGCTCTTTGAAGAAAGTGTGCAAAAATTTGGGGACTTAACCGCCTATACAAATCTTGGCGTATCACTCACTTATAATGACGTTGACAGGTTGTCCAAAAATCTAGCTACTTACTTACAGGCACAACCAGGTCTAGAGAAAGGAGACAGAGTGGCAATTCATATGCCTAATTTATTGCAACAACCCATTGCATTTTTTGCGGTAATACGAGCAGGAATGGTGGTGGTTAATACAAATCCATTGTATACTCCTAGAGAAATGGAGCATCAGTTTACTGATGCTGGTGCTAAAGCGATAATTATACTGACAAATTTTGCCTACAATTTAGAAAAAGTCCTTCCCAACACACAAATCAATACTGTTATCACTTCTCAGTTAGGTGATATGTTGGGAGCAGTAAAAGGCTCAATTGTAAATTTTGTTGTGAAGAATGTAAAAAAAATGGTACCATCCTACAACTTGCCAACAGCAGTCCCCTTCAAAAAAGCGCTTAAAATAGGAAGTCAAAGTACTTACACCCGACCTGACGTAAAAGGAGATGATATCGCACTACTACAATATACGGGTGGCACAACAGGTGTTGCAAAAGGGGCAATACTCACGCACCGCAACATGGTAGCCAACATGGAACAAAATTATGCTTGGTTGGGAAATAACCTAAAAGAACGAGAAGAGGTGATGATTACCGCCCTACCACTTTATCATATATTTGCATTGACAATCAATGGGCTAATGATGTTTAAGATAGGTGGGAAAAGCATATTAATTACCAACCCTCGAGATATGCCTGCGTTTATAAAAGAACTTAAAAAATCCGACTTCACGTTAATTACGGGTGTTAATACTTTGTTCAATGGATTACTTAATCAGCCAGAATTTAAAAATATAAATTTTAGCAAATTGAAATTGGCTGCTGGTGGTGGGATGGCAATGCAAGATGCTGTTTCTAAATCATGGACAAAAGCCACAGGTTCCATTTTGATAGAAGGTTATGGACTAACCGAATGCAGTCCTGTAGTGACCAATAATCCACTAGATAATACTAATAAAATAGGTTCCATAGGACTACCGATGCCCAGCACTGAAATAAAATTAATAGACGATGACAAAAAGACAGTGGCTCAAGGTGAGGTTGGGGAACTATGTGTCAGAGGGCCGCAAGTAATGAAGGGATACTGGCAAAGGCAGGATGAAACAGACAATGTGTTTATGGATGATGGTTGGCTATTAACTGGTGATATGGCCATCATGGAAGCCGATGGTTTTTTCAAAATAGTGGATCGCAAAAAGGAAATGATTAATGTTTCAGGATTTAATGTTTATCCTAACGAAATAGAGAATGTGATTGCCATGATGGAGGAAGTGGATGAGGTAGCGGTGGTTGGAATTCCTAATGATAAATCAACAGAAGTAGTAAAAGCCTATATCATTAAAAAAGACGATTCTTTAACCGTAGAGCAAATAAAAGATTTTTGTAAGGAAAACTTAACAGGCTATAAAGTGCCTCGTCAAATTGAATTTAGAGATGAACTACCAAAATCTAATGTTGGTAAAATCCTAAGAAGGGTATTAAAAGAAGAGGAGTTAGCTAAAAAAGCATAACTCCTCCTCGGGTTTAATTTCTATGTAACAAATTCGATTCTGTCGACACCGTTAAAGGACGTGTCACTAATTTTAAATCATTTTGAAGTATCTCTAAGTCGTACAATGCGACTTTAGCAACGTCTTCCATTTTATTTACTAGATTGTTAAAAAGCCCTTTGTAATAGGTAATACCATCATTAATATTGTTTTCAAAAGCAGCTAATTTCTTTAGCTGTCTTCCGGTAAACTCCCCTCCTGCTTTTTCAATATCCTTTTGCAAATAATCGATATACATCTTTAACTCTTTGATAAACATATGCGGACGTGGTATATCATTTAATACATTGATACGACCGTAAATATGATCCACCATATCTTTCAGACTAAACTCTCCTGTAAAATAGGCCAAATTAGGCCCCGGACATACAGATACGCCAATACCCTCTCCCTTTGTTGGCAACCCATTCACTAAATTGGCTGCCATGCCCAATCCCAGGCACAAACATTGTTTTTCGGTGATTGCATCATACTCTTTTTGATACGCCGCTGCGTCTAAGTTTTGTTCCTCTAGTTCTTTTATTTTGATGCCTTGATACTTTATAGATGCTCTACAAATTGCCTTATCTGTATATTCCGTTGTTGACACAAGGTATTTCTTCGGACATGGACTTCCAGGTTTCCCTTCTGCAATTTTCGCAAGCTTAGCAACGTCTTTGGTACTTCCTCTGACTGTATTAAAAGGAATGCCAAATGGAGAAACATCACTTAAGTAAAGGTCTTCTTCTTTTGCTTTGCTCAGAATCGAGAATGTTTCTTTATCTACTGTGGTCACTTCAGGGACAAGCAAAAATGGTGTTGCCCAACCTACCGAATCAACATCATATTCATTCAATAAAAATTCATGTTCTTCCGAGTTTCCAACGCCGCCTTGTGCTGATAATTTAATGGCTAACGGTTCCGTTGGCACATATCTATTTTTAGTTTTTAGGGCTTCCGTATAAATAGCAAAAGTAGTGTCGATAAGTTCCTGTCGATGTGATTTGAATTCTGCTAAAATTGGTCCCATCAAAAGACCATCAGTAGCAAATGCATGTCCACCACAATTTAACCCTGATTCAATGCGGTACTCTGATACCCATAAACCTTTTTTTGCAAAGAATTTCCCTTGAATAATCGCTGAGCGATAATCACTTACCTTTAATACTATTTTTTTATTCAGTTGGTTATTCTCATTAGGATAAAAATCTTCAAATGCTTCAAAATACGCATATAACCTTGGATTCATCCCAGCTGATAATACTACCGAAGAATTCAAATTACTATTTGAAAACCCTCTAAGTGAGGCATGAGCATCATTGTAAATTCCATCTAATTTTTCGCCCTTAGCGTAGTTCTCTTTGTCGAGCTTGGTCATGATGTTTACATCTATTTCACCAACAGCAATGTTTTTCTGAAGCCAGGCGATTGCATCATCCAAACTTGTTTCTTTCAACTGATTAAACTTTTTCTTTATTTCAGAAACTGAAGGTAAAATATTTAGATATTTCTCTAATTCTTCTCCTTTTTCACTAAAGGCTCCTATTAAATTATCAACTTTTTCGCCAACTATCTCATTGACAGTATTCAAATATGCCGTCACTCTTTTCGCTCGAAAGTCATCAATTTTTGTGCTTATCGCTTCAAAAGGCAAATTAAATTTTTCACAATAAAATTCGCGCATTTTCTCAATTAGGATATCATCTACCAAAGAAATCACAGAAGAAATTCCATATTGCGCCACTTTAATTGGAGTATCAATCGTATAGCTGGTTCCCATAACAGGAATATGAAATGTATGTGCCTTAGTATTAGTCTTCATAATAGATTTACAAGTGATTTTATATAGTCAAAGTTATGGATATTTTTTTCAAAAAAATTGTTTTTCCGCGATACTTACAAAAGTTTTTTTGCCTTTTCTAAATCTTCCGGCGTATCTATACCAATTGACTCTATTTCAGTTTCAACTATCCTGATTTTATAGCCCTTCTCAATCCAACGTAACTGCTCAAGTGATTCAGCCTTTTCTAGTTTTGAAACTGATAATTTAGTTATTTCGGTTAGTATATCAGCTCTATAGGCGTAAATTCCCAAATGTTTAAAATAAGTAAAATGTGTTAGCCAATTTTTCTGTTCTATATTCCTAAGATATGGAAGGGCAGTGCGGCTAAAGTAAATTGCTTCATCACTATTGTTAATAATTGCTTTCACAGAATTTGGATTAAACAGCGTTTCGCTATCCGTAATTTTCTTAATCAAAGTGGCAATTTCAGTTTGCCCGTCAAGGCAATCTGCTAGGGCACTGATTTGCTCTGGATCAATAAACGGTTCATCGCCTTGAATATTAATCACATAATCAAAGTCTTCTTTTTCAAAATTTAGCACCTCATTGCAGCGATCTGTACCACTTTGGTGATTTTCAGAGGTCATCGCTACATTTCCAGCAAACGATTTTACATGTTCATAAATTTCCAAATGGTCTGTCGCTACAATAACTTTGTCTAATAGCTCCACTTTACTTGCCTGTTCAAATACCCTTTGAACGATTGTTTTACCGCCAATTTCCGCCAATGCCTTAGCAGGAAACCTTGTGGAAGCATATCTAGCAGGAATGACTCCTAAAATTTTCATGAATGTATAAATTAGACTTTCTTAACTTTTAGCGACGTCCCCTCCTGCCCGATAACTTTAATATCGTCTCCTTTATCAATATAATTTCCCCTTGTAATGGCATCATATATTTCGTTTTCTATCATCACTTTACCGCTTGGTCGTAAAATAGTATAAGACGTTCCTGTTTTTCCAATCAGTGATTCATTAATAAAAGTAGATGTGTATCCATCAGTACTTTGCTGTGTATCAAGGAGTGCAATTTTTCTAAAAGCCTTTGTATTTGTAAAGCCAACACCTCCAATAAAAAACAACGCCAAGCCACCCGCCAATGCCAGAAGTGCTGTAACCATGGCAATTGTTATTTCTCCAATCCCTACGAAAGAGAAATCAAAGGCATCATTATTGAGCATCACTAATACCAATGAGCCAAGGGTAAATAAAATTCCTAAAATACCAGCTATTCCGAATCCTGGAATTACAAAGACTTCTAACACAATTAATATTATCCCAATAAAGAAGATAATGATTTCCCAGTTTTCAGCCAACCCAGTCAAATAATAAGGTGTGAAATAAAGAATAGCGGCTACAACTGATGCTGCAATTGGAAACCCAACGCCTGGGGTTTGTAATTCAAAATAAATTCCACCGATGAGTATCATTATTAAAACACCACTTACTGCAGGATTAAGAAATAGCGCAATAATTTTCTCTGTAAGGCTCACTGTGTATGTTTCTATTTTATAATTTTCAACATTCGTCCTCTTTAATATTTCTTCAATAGAGCTCACTTCTGCCTCACAATATCCGTGCTTGATAGCCTCAGAAGTAGAAAATGTGATTACCGCACCTTCTTCAGACACGCCTTCAACCACAAGATTTTGATCCACCATTGCTTCTGCAATTTTCGGGTCTCTTCCCTTTGCTTCTGCCGTGGAACGCATAATTGAGCGCATATAAGATTGGTATTTATCAGGAGCAGCAGCACCATCCTGAGTGACCACAGTGGCCGCACCAATACTAGCCGCAGGCGACATATAAATACTATCGCAAGCAATTGAAATTAATGCTCCAGCAGAGGCTGCATCTTTATTAATATAAACATAAACAGGCTTTTCAAACTCTAATATAGCCGTTCTAATCTCATCAGCATCAGTGACCATACCGCCATACGTATCCATTTCAATGATAACGTAGTCTGCTTTCACTTCTATCGCTTTTTCCAAAGCGAGTTTTATATGTCGGTTAGAGCTAGGGTCAATGTCTGCTTTTAGTTCTACTACAAAAACAATCACATCATCCTTTTTTTCTTGTCCCACAACATAAACTGTAGCACTGAAAAATAAGACTACTAAAATAATTAGTCCTAATACTTGCTGATAAAAATTACTCTTTTTCACTTTATAAAAATTTGATATCTATAAAGATGCAAAAAATTGCGGTAAGCTTAAGTGTGTTCGTTAAAAAATAGGCACTTTATTTGCAGGCAATAAATGTAAAGCGCACAATTTCTTATTAACTTTGCGTTTAACTGATTGTGAGGTTAACTTTAAAAGAACATGATATATAAAATTGGGATAACACTATTTTTCACAGTAACACTTTTCTCTAATAATGCCTTTGGTTTTTCTGAAAGCATAGTTCCACAAGATTCAATAGGGATAGAGACAATCGATGGGAAAACATTTGTATTGCACAAAGTCGCCCCAAAGGAAACACTATATGCCATCTCCAAAAGGTATAGCAGCACGCTATCAGATATATACGCAGCAAACCCAAATAGCAAAGACGGGTTAAAAATAGATGCCGTACTGAAAATACCCTATAAAACAATTGCCGCTCCTTTAAAAGCAAGTAATGAAGGAATTCATACTGTTCAGGCAAAAGAAACAATGTTCTCCATTTCTAGGAAATATGGAATATCATTAGCCGACATTAAAAAGTGGAATAATTTAAAAAATACGGAGTTAAACATTGGTCAAAAACTTAAAATATGGAAAGCTAAATCATCAGCAAAAACTAACACACCAACCACAACAGTCAAAAAAAGCACAAAAAAAAACCTTGTAAAAGCAAAAAATGGGCAATTAATTCATACGGTAGTAGCGCATGAAACGCTTTATTCATTATCCAAAAAATACAATACAACTATTTCTGAAATAAGAAAATTAAACAAGTTAACCTCCTTTAGCTTAAGTGAAGGACAGAAGTTAATAATCAAAAAAGAAGGCACTCTAAAAGATGCAAAAACTACATCTGAATACCAAGTGGTTGACAACAAACGAATCTCCAATAACAGTCAATACAAAGACTACGACAGGTCAATGGAAGAGATAAAAAAGATTAATACTCCTGAAACTGTAAAACCGAGGAAAACAGGTTTTAACAAAGTCATTGAAAAGGGTTTTGCAGAAGTGATTGAGACACAAAAAGGCACAAAAAAATGGTTAGCACTTCACCGAAAAGCGCCCATAGGTTCAATACTAAGAGTAAAAAATGAAATGAATAACCTTTGGGTATTTGTGAGGGTAATAGGTCGACTGCCAGAAACAGGGGTCAATTCCAAAGTATTAATTAAAATCTCTAAAACAGCCTATGATAAACTAGGCGCAATTAATGATAGGTTTCCAGTTGAGATTTCTTACGTTCCGTAAACTTATTAAATGTTCCAATTGGCAGGGTCACTCCGCCATGATTTAAGCATTGCTACCTCCTCTTGCGTTATTTTACCATCCGCTAGCGACAAATCTATTAAAGTTGCATAGTCACTTAAGCAGACTAATTCGATGTTCTCTCTCTCGAAATTGCTTGCAGCCACATCAAACCCGTACGTAAAAATAGCCAACATGCCTAGCACCTCAAACTCAGCGGCTTTCAATGCCTCTGCAGCTTTCAATGAACTGCCTCCTGTTGACACCAAGTCCTCCACTAAAACAACCTTCTGTCCCTTGATAATCCTTCCTTCAATCATATTGCCCATGCCATGCCCTTTTGCTTTGGCTCTTACATAGATAAAGGGTAAGCCTAATGCATCTGCTACCAAAGCACCTTGTGGAATCCCCGCAGTGGCTACGCCAGCAATTACTTCTACATCTGGAAAATTAGCTTTTACCTGCGCCACCAACTGGTCTTTGATAAACGTTCTAATCAGAGGATATGATAGCGATAGCCGATTATCACAATAAATAGGAGAATTCCAACCTGAGCTCCACTTAAAAGGAATTTGTAAGTTTAATTTTATAGCGCCCACCTCTAATAGTTTCGCACTTATTTGTTGTTTTATCACAATGTTATCAATTGTTCTAATCATGTTTGTAAATTTACATAATCAATAAGATTGGAACAAGCCGCTAAGGTATGATTACCAATATTTCTTTCTCAAGAGCACATAAAAAATTACACATTAAGACTAATTATTATAGGATGGCTATTGGAAAAAGTATAATAATTTTATTAGTTTGTACAAAATTACAAAGTCATTTACGTTGCATATGAGAATTTTTGTTAATGATATACCCGTAGATATCGTAAAAAAGAAATCTATTTCAAATTGGGATCAATATGATACAATAAAGAAAGGGGACAATAAGATGACATCAGACCTTGACCTGAAAGGCAATATATTGTTTGTGGACCTGAGTAAAAAAGAGATTGGGTATTTTATGCGTCTCATGCAGGATAAAAAATTCTTAGATGCAACATCAGTTACATTTGCGGTAACTGAGTATAAGGCCTCTGTAAAGTTGGTAAAACAACAATTTACGATTATTAAAGCTGCAGGAGGGCTTGTAAAGGAAGAGGAAAATGTCCTTATGATATACCGGCTAAAAAGATGGGACTTACCAAAAGGAAAGTTAGACAAAGGTGAAACCATGAAAGAATGTGCAATAAGAGAGGTGGAGGAAGAGTGCAATATAAAAGTAGCGCTTGGAGATAAAATTTGCACCACTTGGCATACTTATACTCGTTTCAAAAAAAGAATCCTTAAGAAAACCAATTGGTATAATATGAGCTGCCTAGATGACACCAAAATGCAACCGCAAGAAAATGAAGGCATAGAAGCGGCCGCTTGGTTTTCAATAAAGAAGGTAGAAGAAAATCTAAAAAATTCCTATCCCTCGATACTGCACGTTTTTGATAAGTATCACCAACAGCACTAGGTTTGTAACTATTCAGGAGGGTAATTTAGCCGTTAGCCTAAGAATATGCAGAATGTTAGCTTTATTTTTAATCGATGTATCAATAACTGAACGTAACACGGCAAAATCCATAGCCGAACCCAAGGTTA
>Ga0256840_1001935_pt1 | contig 18758 bp, 19 predicted proteins | sample 355202metaG_FD_185969 | JGI IMG/M metagenome (GOLD analysis project Ga0256840, IMG submission 185969) | Hydrothermal vent microbial communities from Mid Atlantic Ridge, Atlantic Ocean - 355-202 | ecosystem: Environmental > Aquatic > Marine > Hydrothermal vents | place: Atlantic Ocean: Mid...
TTTATTTAGCTTTTTTAAGAATATACACCGCAATGTTTTTTGCTAATTTAGCATAACAATGAGAAATTCTAAAACCTTCATCATAATCATTTCCCATAGCGCCATTGCCAGGTACTTTTTTATAAGTTCCTTTTAGTAAAATATTAGACGGATTTCCCTTTTCGTAAACAGTTACTTCTGCATTAATTTCAGCATTATGTCTTACAACACCTACATTGTAACCTGCATACATCCAAATTGTATGTATTTTCATTACATATTTAGCATCTGTATTATCAAGTTCAACATGTACTTTGTTTTTTTTAAAGCGTTTATTAAAAGACTCTATAAACATAGGAGCAAATTTCTCCTCTCTGTTTTCAAACCATTTTTTCTTCCATCGATCACCACTTCCTTTTGCTTTTTTCTCTCTTAATGCTACTTTATCGGCTAAAAAAGCCTCTTCAGAATCATATTTAGGAATTTGAACATCGCTATAATCAAACTCTAAATCAAATTGAGCAATTCCTTTAAGGTTTTTAATACTACCTTCCGACACTTTCATTTTTTGCCCAAAAGTCATTGTTGTTATAAATAGCGCTAATACTACTACTGTTTTCTTCATTTTTGTTGTTTTAATTAAGTTATTTAGTTTATTAGATTAAACACCAATTTTTCTTTATTTACAATTGGTGTTACGTATATTTTTAAGAGTTTATAATATTCATCTTCATTTTCTGCTTTATTGATGTATTTTTTAAAGGTTTCTAATTCTTTTACAGTGTAATGTCTGTTGTATTTCTTATCACCATATAATAAATCGTATGCCATGTAATTTGTTTTTTGCAATTGATAATTTTTATAGGTAATTCTATCAATTTCTTTCGCAATTGTTATGGCGTCTTTTTTACGATTATTAATAAGGTTTATTCTATTAACATCTAATTTTTCAAATACCAATTTCACTTTTCCTTTATAATGCATTATACCATTAACAATACTATTAATGTTTTCGAATTTTTCTTTATGATAAACACCATCTTTACCAATAAGGCTCAACTCTTGGGCTTTTTCATAGGCGCAAGGTTCGTATTCAAACGAAATTGTAGATACAACAATATGTAATTCTTCGATAGCTTGTTTAATGTCTTTTTTGCCACTTAATAACAGCATTTTAATTAAGCCTTGTGCTGTTTTATCATTACCATCTTTTGCTCTTCCATTGCCTTGAGCAATCCAAGCAGAAACGTTTTTTTTTGTAATTGCATAACGTAAATACTTAGATAAATTCATAGAATTTTGTAGCATTTCTGATTTGTTTTGCGATCTAAAAACAGTGAACATATTGTTTAATTTTGCAACGGCTTTCATGGTTTTATTTACCATTAAATTATCGCCTAAAGAAATTTCTGTAAACGGTTTACCAATGTCGTATAGGTGATTTTGTAACAAAGCAGAATCTAAAAAAATATCTCTATGGTTAGAAATTATTAAACTATTACTTGTATCAATATTATCTAAACCTTCAATTGTAAAAGAATGCATGGTGTTTTTTATAGAATTTTTGATAATCATTTCTATAAATTCAACCATAAAATCAGAGCACGTTTGACATTTTTGTAATTTTTTGATAATCTGATTTTTTGTCCATTTTGGATAAAAAAATTGAACACCTTTAACAAACTCATTACTTGTTTCTAACCATTTTAAGGCTTCGGTTACTTGTTCTTGATTGTATGGTGCTATTTTTAATAATTCTTCATCCATTAGCTTTTTCTTTTATCGATAAATAACATTGGTTTTCTGCTCATTTTAGGAAATTTTAATTTATTAATTTCCTCTTCAGTTATAAACTGAATGTTTGGCGAAACTCTAATTTTAGCTCTAAAATGATCTTTTAATTTGTTTAATAGTTCTTTTTCTTTGTGTTTTGTAAATAGTTTTATGGTAATTCTATCGGTTTCTATTTCGTTTTTATCAATTTCGATAATGTAGTTTTCAATTTCATTAAAATTATTTAATAAATCATAGATTGCTGGTGGATAAATGGTAGTTCCTTTGTATTTAATCATTTGTTTTTTTCTGCCAATAACTGGTCCTAAACGCATGGTGTTTCTACCACATTTACAAGTGTTATAATGTGCTTTAACAATATCACCTGTTTTAAAACGCACTAGTGGCATACCTTCAATACCTAAAGTGGTAATTACCAATTCGCCTTCTTCATTGTTTTTTACAAGGTTGTTGTTTTCATCTAAAATTTCGGTAATTATTAATTCAGGATGATGATGTCCGCCTTGTTGATGTTCACATTCTGCAAAAGCGGTATTCATTTCGGTAGAAGCATAAGTAGAATATAAATTAATATGCCATTTATCCGTTATTTTTTTTGACAGTACATTTTGTGTAAAATCTTGATTTTTTAATGGTTCGCCAATACAAATTGCACCTTTAACACTGCTTGTATTAATATCAATATTATTTTTTTCTGCGTACGATATCATTTTTAATAAAAACGAAGGTACTACAACCAAATAGGTAGGTTTAAATTTATGGATAGAATCCCATTGTAGTTCTGGTATTCCTGCACCAACTCTAATAATACCAGCACCTAATTTTCTTGCGCCTAAAAAATAGGCTAAACCCGCCATAAAACGTCTATCAATTGTTGTCATTAATTGAATGGTGTCTTTTTTTGTAACTGTAGAACAAGCAAACGAAATGGCTTCGTTATATGCCAATCTATCTAAATCTTTATCGGTTAAACCAAAAAAAACAGGTAATCCTGTTGTGCCAGAAGTGGTTACATAATCAATAATTTTATTTTTGTCTACACAAATAAAGTCGTCATTATTTTTTTGTAAATCTTCTTTTGTAGTTACGGGTATTTTAGATAGGTCTTCAATAGTTTTTATGCTTTTAAAGTCAATATTTTTTTTAGAAAACAGGTTTTTATAAAATATAGACTTAACAGCAATGTAAGTCATTAATTCTTGCAATTTCTCATTTTGAAATTGCGCTATTTCTTTAGTTGATTTTAATTCTATTTGAGGAATCATTTTAATTTCCTTTTTATTTTTTTAACAGTCTTACTAAATCTCTTCCGCCATATAAAATTCTAATTATTCTTATGTGTTTATTAAAAACGCGATAAAATATAATATGAGAAATGTATGGAAAACTAAAAAGACCTTTTTTTATTTCAGTTCTATTTTTACCTATTTTTGGGTTTTTAGCAAGTAATTTAAAACACTTTTGTAAGTCTATCAGGTATTTTTTTGCTTGATTATTACCAAATTTTATCACACCATCGTTATATAATTGATCTATATCATTTTTTGCAATAGTAGATAACTTATACATAAATTAACCTTTTTGTTTAATAATTTCTTCCATGGTAAATTTACTATCAGGTGCATTCCAGCCTAATTCTATTTCTTTTTTTAAGTCATCAATCATTCTTTTTCTATAAATAATATGAAGTCGTAATGCTTCACGAACCACTTCACTATAATTTTGGTATTCACCAGAATCAACTTGATTAATAATATATTGCTTCTGTGTTTTTGTAAAGTTAACATTCATTTTATATGGTTTTATTACAAATGTAATTAAAATTATCTAAAATGGACAAATATAGATAATGGTTAGTTAGTTTAATTTCCTTTTTATTTTTTTAATATAATTTTTTATATTTTCTTTATCTGTAAGCGTAGTAATTTCTTTAGTTAGGGCTATTTTAAACTTATCTAAAGCGGCTTGGTAATACTTGTTTTGATAATAATATTTACCTGTAAAATAATAAACTTGCCAAGCTTCTGGGTTTAGCGTGATAAAATTATTGATTTCATTTGATTTTATATGCTTTTTTTGCTTAATTTTTTTTTCAATTTCACGACTTTTTATTCTATATTTTTCGTAATTTTTAAAAGCATTACTAAACATAAAAGAATCTTTAGCAATCGTTAATTTTTTTTGTGATAATGATGTTTTTTTAGATAGCTTGTTTTTAAACACACTATCTAATTGAAAAGCGACAAATTCTCCTAATTGATATGGATTTGCAGAAACCCAAACGAGTTTCTTTTTTGGCTGAAAAACAATACCATGATGTGCTAACAGTTGGTTTAATGCTTTTTCGTTACCATAACCAATATTTTTTTCGTGTAAACCTTTTTTATTTCTTAAAATTGAAATCGCTTTTTTGGGTGTTATTTTATTTTTCTTATCTAACAATTCTAACATTCTATCATAACGATATTTTGAATGACTGTCTTTTATTTGCTCATTATTATTTTTATCGTTTTTATATGTTGCACTCTGAAAATGATTAGCACATATTAATTGCTCTGTATTTAGCACTGTATAAACACCAAAATTATTTGGCGAAATTTCTATTAATACAGCTTTATTATCTTCGGCACTTCCAACCATAATAGATTCTGACACAAAAACTGATTTTGTCTTTGCAATAGCAATTGCCTCATCAATATTTTTTGCATATTGTAAAATTTCACGTGTTACTAATGAAATTGGTGTTTTTGCAACTAATGGAATGTCTGATTTTCCTGCATTTATGGTTACTGTTAATCCTTTTTCGTTCATGCCAGACATTACACCAATAATTCCTGCCCAAGAAACGGACATAAATTTATAGCCTTTTTCTGGCGAGATAAACGAGATTATTTTTTCTTTTGAAAATTCATCGCCTGCATAAAAATCGAAATTTCGAGCAATTAGTAAATCGCCATCTACCGTTTTATTATTCCAAACAGCAAACGAAGAACAACCAACTAAGGCTAAGTCTTGTAAAGCATGACCAATATCGTGTGCGCTATGAAGGTATAAACTAAGTAAGTATTTATCGGCTAATTTATTATAATCATCACTTGCATATTGAGAAACGCCGAAAATTTCGGCCTTATATTCTTCTTTTATGTAAAGGTAAATTTTACGATTATAAACGGCTAAAAATTTACGCAACAACCATTGTTTAAATTTAGATGGTACAATGTCATTGACTTTATCTAAAAATATTTTTTCTTGTTTTTGTGCTAATTTTTGGGTTAAATCACCAATGTTGTTTCCTAAATCTAATGGATTATTACCAGAAACAACCAATTCCCATTGCCCATAATTGTTTTTACGTAAACTGTTGTTTCCTTTAAAGAAAAGACTATCGTTAATGGTTGTTTTCTTTATATTATTAATAGTATACAAAGATAAGTTAGGTCTATCTTTAATAGATTTTTGTACACTACAAGAATAAAATATAGTTGAAAATAAAACAAGTTTTAAAAGTGTAGATTTAAGCATATTGCTTTGCTATTTCTGCTCTGATAGATTTCATTAAGTGTTCTCTACCAACAATATGCGAACATGTTAAAACGGCACTAATAGTAACACCTAAAATACCATGCATATTTAAACTTTGACCAGTTAAAAATAAATTTTTAATTTTGGTTTTAGGCGATAAAAATGTTTTCATTGTATTGTCTGCATCTTTTCTATAGCCATACATTGATCCTTTTGCATTACCAATGTAATCACGATATGATAAAGGAGAAGATGTATAAATAGATTCTATTGCCTCTCTAATATTTGGGAATTTTTTTTCAATTTCCTTTAAAAAGACTTCTGTCTTTTCGGCTTTAAATTTTGCGTATGCTTTGCCTCTTTCCGATTCTTCTGCAACGGTATTAAATGTGTTTTCCCAAGCTGTTACTTCATCAAACCTCATATAAGTCATGGCAATCATATTTTTTGCCCATTCTTTTTGACCTTTATGAACACCCATAGAAATCATATAACCTTCTGGCCATGATTCTTCTGTGTATTTTTGTGCTTCGTATATTTTAGAAGCGTCTTTAATGTGGTAATAATTATTATTTATATATTTAAAAGCGTTTTCTTTAAATGTTATGTATAAACTAAAACCAGAAATCATAGGTTCTATTTGCTCAATTCGTTTTACAAAAGACTTTCTAAGACCTTTATCTTTAAGCATGTTTACGGTAAATTTAGGCTCAAAATTTGAGATAAAAATATCTGCTTTTATTTCGTTGCCTTTTTTAGTTTTAACCGATACTAATTTTTTATCTTCAAAACCAAAATCAACTACTTCTTGATAGCGATATGCTTCACCACCAAATTGTTTTAGCTTTCTAATTAGTAACTTAGACATTTGACTTCCGCCATTTACAAAACGATACGAACTTTCTATATATGAATTAATTGAAAGTGCGTGAACATAAAAAGGCGTAAATAACTCGCCTGCATATAAAGAATTTGAACCTACTAAAACGGCTTTAAACAGTTCGTTGTCTGAAATTGAATCTAAATAATCGGTTACTTTAAGCGATAATATTTTTAAATCGTACGCAGAGCCATCTTCTAAATTATACAAAGCAAAATTATTACAAACATCTTGTACTTTTTTACAATATGCATGTATGGCTTTTTCTTCTTCAGGAAATTGTTTTATTAAAGATTGGGTAAATCGTTCGTAACCTTGTGCGTGATAATATTCAGTTTCATTACCGTCAAAAGTGATAATATCGTATTTATCATTATCTAACTTATGGATTTTTAAATCGTCCATAATACCTAAATAAGTAAAGTATTGATGTAAATTTTGTCCTTTATCTAAACCACCAACATAATGTACACCTGTATCAAATATTTTTTTATCGCGCACAAATGTTTGTAAATTACCACCATATTGGTTGTTTTTTTCTAATACACAAACCTTGTAACCTTCGCGTGCTAAAATATTAGCAGAAACTAAACCACCTAAACCACTACCTATTACTACAACATCGTACTTTTCTTTCACAGTTTTATTTATCTATTTTAAGACTTTATTTTTTAAATGAATTACCTCAATATTTATTTTTGGTAATTCAACCACAGCATTTAATAAGATTATTTGTTCAAAATTACTTAAATTATATTGTTTTATATAATTTATTGCATATAAATTAGAAATTAACAATACGTTGTTTTTATTAAATACATCTTGATTTAAAGACGTTAAATAATTTACTTTTCTTATTTTATTGGTATAGCAGTTTTTAGCAATTGTTCGTTTATTTTTATTTTCTATAAAGGAATTTACTTTGCGTGTAAGATATTTTGATTTAAGTAAAACGTCTATTTGACCATAATCATTTGCTATATGCAATACATTCGCTCTTTGGTCAATAATATTGTTTAATTGATAATAAAACGCTTTGTTTTTATTAAAATCTGATTTTATTTCGTTAAAAACGGATTTGATTTTATACCTGTAATTTGCAAATAGAATATCTTTAAAATAATTTTCTGTTTCTATTTCTGAACGCAGTTTTTCTAACTCTTCTTTATAAAATTTACTTATTGCTTTATTTCGTTCTTTGGCTGTTTTACCAAATTTTTCATCATCAAAGGTTATTCTTTCGCCAACTTTTACAATTAAACTTCCATCATGTATAATTAGATCGTTTTTTGGCATTACTTCGGCATTACCATGAAAATAAATAGGTAAAATATCTACTTTTAACTGTTCTTGCAAATAGAAAGCGCCTTTATGAAATCGACCAACTTTATTGTTGTCTGATCGTTTTCCTTCAGGGAAAACCATTAACGAATAACCTTGATCTGTTTTGTTTTTTAAATGATCTACACTTCCATCAACACCATTTGAAACAGGATAAAAACCTAAAGCTCTTGCAATACCACCAAAAACAGGCGATTTATAAACCCAATCATTTACTAAATATACTGCTTTATGAGTAACTAAACCCATTGTTAAAGTGTCTAATGATGATGAATGATTTGCAATTATAATAGACGGTTTGTTAAATTTTTCATTAAAATTATTAATTACACGTTTTTTAACAAACGGATTTCCATACAATACTGCTTGTACAAATTTGGCAATAACTTTATGTAGCCAACTGTTTTTTGTTTTTTTTGACAAAGGAATTATTTTAAGTATTGTTAGGCTAAATAAAGATAGCAACATGCCACCAAGACCATAAAAAAATAACAATAAAATTGAAAATAACAAACTCTTTAATCGTATTGGTTGAAAGCCTTTTTTAGCTCTATTTATTACAAATAGTCGAAATAAAAATGGTTGTACAGTAAAGCTAACAATTAATGTAGTAATTATACCAATTAATGATAAAATTGAAATGGATTTTAATGCTGGATGTTTTGATAAAATCAATACGCCAACGCCTAAAACAGTAGTTAAAACGGATAAAATTATTGATACTTTGTAGGTTTTAATTTCTTTTGTTCCATAAGTGTAATCCTTTACCAAAGCATTGGTTAAAAAGATGCTGTAATCAACACCTAAACCAAAAATAAAAGTAGATATTATTACATTAAAAATGGTAAATTGAATATCAAAAACACCCATAATACCAAGTGTCAACATCCAAGTTAAAAGTATTGGAAAACTGGTAAATACAGTTAATTCAATATTTCTGTAAAACAATAATAATATTAAAAACACTGCTAAAAAGGAATAATTTATTAGTGTAGAAAAATTATCTTTTAAACCGCCTAAAAATGTTTCGTTTATTTGTTTTCTATCAATTAAAACAGCGTTTGGTATTTTTTTAATTTCTTTTAATAAATCTACTTTTTTAGCTTCGTTTAATTTTACGATAGAAACAGCGGTTTTAAAATCCTTATCCGATATATATTCTTTGGTTAATAAAGATTTTATTTTACTATATTCATTAAGGTTTATGGGTTTAAAACCTTTATCAATTAAATTGTAAAAAGGTTGGTAAGTAGCTGCTGTAAAACCAATTGTTTCTCCGTTTTTTATTAAGTTTTTTTTGATGTCTGTTTTAACCTCATCATTCCAAAAAACATTCCAGTTGTCAATTCGTTTTTGTTGTTCGTTTTGTGATAATACAATTGAACCTATTGAACTGAATTGTAAAATGGTTTTATCCGCTTTAGCTTTATTTAGCAGTTTATTTACAGCTAAATTTACATCTAAAACACTGTCTAAATTAGTTCCGTGAGCAACAATATAAACCGATTTAGACGATAAATTTAAGATATTTTCTAAGTTTTTTTCTGCAACTTTACTTGGCTCATCCATGTAATTCATCGTAGATAAATCTTGGTTGAATTGCACTTTATCATAGGTGAATAAACTTACTACAAATAACAAAACAATACCGATAAGCAAGTATTTACTTTTATCATAATTTATGCTTGCTAATTTGTCTATTAAATTATTAGATTGTTTGCTGTTTTCTTGTTTAGGATTGTACAATAACGGAATTAACAACAAAGCAAATAACGAAGATCCTAAAACACTAATTGAGGCAAAAATGCCCAAATCTTGCAATGCTTGTGATTTTAATAAAAGTAAACAAATAAAAGCAACAGCAGTTGTAAGACTACTCATTAAGATGGGTTTTGTAATGTCTTTGTACAATTGTTTTACGTTGTTGTTTTCTTTAAAGTGAGTAAGAATGTGTAAAGAGTAATCTAAAGTAATTCCAAGTAAAATAGAACCAATACCTAAAGAAATTGCCGATACTTTTTCACGTATAAAATATAGCGAAACAACGGCTAATAACGCACCAAAAACAGTTGGTAAAAACAGTATTAGTGGAATCGTAATTTTTTTATAAAAAAGTATTAAAATAAGTAATAAAACAGACATTGCAATGCTAACTGTAATTTGAATGTCAGATTTTATTTGACTTGCATTTGCTACTGCAATTACTGTTGATCCGTAATATTCGCCACTTGCAACATCTTTATATTTAATATTTAAATCATTGGCTGTTTTATAGAGTTTTTTTACAAAATCGGTATTTGCATCGGTTTCGTTTGATGGTAATTTAGGTTTTATAAAAAGTAAAATGTTCTTTTTATCGGCAGTCATTAAAAAGCCATTGTAAATATCAAAATTATCTGATATTTTAAGGTTTTCTAATTTTTTCAAGGCTTTAAAAGTTAAACCCAATGGGTCTTTGCGTATAATTTTTTTAGCAATCATTCCGCTTGGCGAAACCAACGTTTTATAATTTGCTTGTACAATTAACGCTATGCTATCGTTATTTAATTTTCTTTTTGCGTATTGATAATCTTTTTTGTTTAAAAATAAAGGAAGGTTGTCATAAATCAAATCCATTGTTTCAACCATATTGTCGCTTGAAAACTCACCTTGAATATCTAAAATATAATCGTTGCAATTTGTTTTTAAACTAGCTAACAATTCAGTTGCATAAGTTGTTAATTTGTCTTTATCGCCATTTTTTTGAACGGCAATATTCACGATAATTTTATCAGAAAAATCAACATTATTTAACACCTTGTTTAAGGTTTTTGTTTCTTCTGACTGTGGAATTAATTTAGAAATATCTTCTTCAAAATCTAACCTAAAAGCAAAAAACAACAAACTTGCTAATACAATTGCTAGCAAACCAAAAAGCATCAGTTTTTTGGTGTTGAATTTTTTATAAAATTGATAAAATAGATTATTCACTACTTCTTAGGTTTTAGTTTAAAGATTAAATAACTTAAAGCGCCAACAATTATAGATACAATTATAGCTAAGACAAAACTACCTAATAAATACTCTTTTACATTGGTTAGTAACTTTAGATTTTCTTTTAAGTTTTGAAAATTAAACCTTGTAGTTGTGCCTAAAAGCCAACCGCCAATTTTTATACTTCCAAAGATAATAAAAGGAATTAAAGGTGGAATACTAATATTAGAAAACGTAAAAGCTACTGCTTTGTTTAGTTTTAAAGCGTGCGCTGCACTTAATGCTAAAATTCCGTGAAAACCCCAAAATGGTGTTAAGGCCATAAAAATACCTAATGCAATAGAAGATGCTTTTACTTTTGGCGTATCTTGATTGCGTAATAAGTCTTCAAAAAAAAAGCGTTTAATTCCTTTTTTTTTTATTTTACGAAACAAATCTCTTGGTTTAATGTAAAATAAGGCAACAATAACAAACCAAGTGTTTAAAATGGTTATACGTGCAAAATCTTTATATGGTCTAAAATGTGTTACACGTTCGCTCATATCGTACAAAACTTTTACAGGCACATTTTTAACGCTTACACCTTTCCAAGAAGCTTTTACAATATTTTCAATTTCAAATTCAAATTTTGTGGTTATAAAATTGATTTTATTCATTATTTTTAATGGATATAATCTATAACCAGATTGTGTATCGGTTAATTTTACACCTGTTTCTGCCCAATACCAAAAGTTAGAAAACTTATTACCAAAAGTACTGCCTTTTGGTATGCCTTCTTGCGTCATATTACGAGAACCTATAAGCAAGCAATTTTTATTTTTTTCTAATTCATTTATAAAAACTGGTATGTCATTAGGATAATGTTGTCCGTCAGAATCTATTGTTATTGCGTAATGATAATCTAATTCTAAACCTTTTTTAAAAGCAGTTCTTAAACCGACACCTTTGCCTTTATTAGTTTTAAAATGTATTTGAGTAAGCTTAGGATAATTTTTTAAAATATCTGATGTTGTATCTGTACAACCATCATTAACAATAATAATGTTTTTGGTGTAGTCTAAAACGCCATCAATTACACGCTTTAGTGTTTTATCATTATTATAAGTAGGTATAATTACACAGCATTTTAATGCTGAAATTTTATTTGATATGATAGAAAAATCAGTTTGTTTCACAGGAAATATTTGAAAGTGTAAATTTACATTTTTTTAAGTAAAATATCAATATTCTAATTTACTTGTGATTTTTCGGTTTCAGAAAAATGTTTTGAATAATTTATATAGTCTAAAATATACTTTTTTAACGAAGTAGATTTGATAGATTTTAATTTAGATAAAACAAACTTTTTATCTTCGGTAATATGTTTGTTATATTTTAAAAATTTAGGAATATTTTGTTGAATAGACAGCCTAATAAAACGGATTTCAATATTATTAGGTTCTTTTTTTATAGCGTATTCTATTAAAGAAACACCATTTTTAAAAAATGGTTTTTTGTTTTTAATCGCTTTTTGTTGTTTTGATAATAAAGTTAGTGTAGCGCCTTTATAAGCAACAAGTGTTTTGTTATTACCCTTAGTTACTTTAGCAAGTTTTTTGTTTAACAAAACAGCTATTTCTTTTGATTTTACAGCGTTTTTATAGTCTTGTCTAACAGATTGAACATCTATTTTAACAAGAAAAAAAACAAAACCGATATATAAAAATAGTGTTTTCAAATTAGGATACTTTTTTATAAACTACAGATAATTTTAAAGCAACAGTGTCTTCAAACTTAGTGCTTTGTTTTACTTTAACATCGCCATTTTCATCGAATTTAATATCGATTTTTAAATGTAAATTTTTATTGATATCTGGATTAATTATTGCCATAAATTTAACATTAGAACACTTTTTCATAAAGAGTTTACTGTTTGTTAAATCTTCAACAATATCTTTGGTTATTTGCATCATACAAACTCCAGGCATAATTGGGTTTCCAGGAAAATGACCTTCGAAAATAGTATGTTTGTTATTAATTAAAATATCGAAAGCGTACGAAGTATTTTCGTTTAAAGTTTCTTTTTTTTCTATTGTATAAAAATTTTTTAAAACCATTTTATTTTTTAAAACTATATATTAAACCTAATTGAAATGTATTTGTTCTATTCACTACATTGTTTGGTAATAAAACTACATCTTCAAAGCCTTTTTTAAATCTAAATTCACCTCTTAATTGCGGCATAAATTTATAACCAAGTCCTGCAACTATACCATAATCATATAAAGGCATTATATTTATGAAACCTGGTTGATATTGATTAAAATTTTGTGATGTAATTACACTTATAAACGGACTTATTAATACATATATATCATCATTAAAAAAATAATCATAAACAAAAGAAGCAGTAATAAATTCCATTTTAATGTTCTTTAAAAAGCAATCGGTATTGTTTTCGTTAAAACAACCATCAAAATGAAGGTTTTGAGTGTTTTCAATAAGTTTTGTGTTTTGTTTATCATAAGTTAGTTCTACTCGCATTGTTTTATTTTTACCCACTTTTACAGGATACGCTACACCAATATAATACCCATAATCATTTTTTGCATTAAAGTTATCTATGTCAGTACTATTTAAACCGATTCTAATTTGAGGTTTAAACTTACTTTGACTAAAAAGAGTCGCATTAAATAATAAAAACATTGAAAGCAATACAGTTATTTTCATAAACAAGTTTCTTTTAAGCAAAAATATAATTATTAATCAAACAATAAAAAGAAAGCCTGTTTAAATAACAGACTTTCTTTTTTTAATTATGTTTATTTTGATTTTAACAAATCAAATTTATACGTTATACCTAATTGTATTACTTTGTTTGTATGGCGATCGTCACCATAATAACTACCATTGTTTTCACTATTATTAATGCGGTCTACAACACCTATAAAACCTTGTTTATACCTTGCCTCAACAGTTAAATTTTTTGTTGCATCAAATCCGAAACCAAAAACAACCCCTAAATCAACAGGTGGAATATTGTCATAATAATTATAACCGTTGTTGTCTTGCGTTGCGTAATTAATATTTTTATCCATTACAATGTCAAAATATGGACCAATTAAAAAGTGTACTTTGTTTGCTACATTAAATTTATTTGCAACTGCAAGCGAAAAATAATTAACACTTATTTTATTTGAAGCAAACAACTCATAATTTCCAACAAGCTTTGTGCCTTGTCTTGAGTACGTAAATTCTGGTTGCAAAGTATATAAACTACCTGTTTTTATAGATAATAATGCACCAAAGTAAAAATCTACTTTTTTATCACTATTTTCAATGTTACTGTAATCTGCAAGGTTCGCTCCAGCTCTTAATCCAAAATTTATTTGGGCAAATGTTACTGTTGTCATAGCTATAATAATAGCTGTTAAAATTGTTTTTCTCATGTTATTGTTATTTATTGTTTTCTTTTAAATCAAATTTATAGGTAATCCCAAATTGAAATACTTGGTTTAAGTTGGTATCGTCTAACGGATAATTTTGGTAAATATCATGCTCATTTATCATATCGGCAAAACCTTGTTTGTATCGCACTTCAATAGCCAATATACTTGTAATGTCGTAACCTAAGCCAATTTGAACACCAGCATCAAGTCTTGGAAACAAGCCTTCTAACAAGTAACCGTCATTTTTTACATTATCGTCCATTCTGATATCAATAAATGGACCAATTAAAAAATGAATGTTATTTTTAGTGGTTATTTTATTGATAAGCGATAAGGATAAAAACTCCAGTTTTATTTCGTTTAAATTAGAGTTTTCTATAGCTAAAATATAATTTGAATCTAATTTTGCGCCTTGAATTGAGTAACTCATTTCTGGTTGTAATGTATAGGATTCACTTTTTTTTAAGGATAATAAAACACCCGCATAAAAATTGGTTGATTTTTTGGTGTCTAAATTGGATAAATTTGAAATATTTGCTCCAGCTCTAACGCCAAACATAGTTTGCGAAAAAGCAATTGAGCTAATAAGTAATAACGATATAATAAGTATTATTTTTTTCATGCTGTTTTAGTTTAAATAATTTAATTGCATGTTCATATTAAAATTTTGATGTTTAATTTGAATGTTTTTTGCAATGTTGTTTTTTTTGTTTTTAAAATAAATAGTAACTTTTTCTTTGTGTTTAGAAGCCATTACAATTTTGTCTAAATTTTTAGTTGTTTTATTTATAAAATAATAATTATCTTTTTTGTTTAAAGTTGTTTGGTAGATAAAATGTGTGTTATCATTAAACTTATTGGTTGCTTTATTAAACTCTTTTATTAGTAATTGAAAATCCTTTTTTAAAGCATTTATTACTATTTTTTTATTTAATTGCTCCATAATTGAATTCACTTTAAAAACATTATTATTAAACTCAAAATCGAATATTTTATTGCCGAACTCTGTTGTAAAAACGACTCTATGATGCTTTTTTTTTATCTTTTTAACAATTAATAAGCCGCCAATATTATTGTTGTTTACATTTATTTTAGCCTTATAAACATAATCTAATTCTATATTTGAAAAATAACTGTTTTCAACTATTTTATTGATTGATGTTGTTTTTAAATTTTTTGTAGTTGACAAACTTGCACAAGAAATTAGCGATAAAAACAATATATTAATTAATAAATATCGCATCAGAAACAGATTTATTTATTTGTTGATCTAAAAATGTAATGGTTGTATAATCTTCAGAAGACTCAATCATTTTAATATTTAAAACGTGGTAGTTTTGTGTATCAAAGGTAAGTTCAAATTCTTTTATAAATGATTTTAATGATTTGTCTTTTGATACAAAACGAATCATGTAATTAGTTGAAACTTTAAAATATGAAATGTCAAATTTTTCATCATCAAACATATCGCCTTTTACGCTTTGAATTATAAGGTTGTTTAAATTTTTAAACGCTTTATTAGCACTTAAATCAATATCACTTTTTGTGCCATCGTCATTAATAAACAATTGATTATCTTTAAAAATAACGCTGTATTTAAAAGGTTTGTTATACGTCCATTTTATTAAATCTGGCGCTTTAAAAACTAATTTTCCGTACGAAACAATGTCTTTTGACAAAAAAGACAAATGTTTAGATTGTTTAAAATTATTGGTTATTGTTTTTGTAGCTTTTGATGTTTTAATAATTTTGTTTTTAAGCACTAAAGATTCTGATTGTGACAATTTTGTTTGAGAATTTGCTATGAGTGAACTCAAAACAACGATAAAAATGAATAAAATGGTTTTTTTCATATTAACTGTTTAATAATTTATCTACGCTTATTGATGTGTAATTTTCTTTTTCTAACCATTGCAATAACTGTTCCAAAATTAACACACTCAAAGCACTTGTATCGTGCAATAATATAATATCGCCACTTTGTAAATTGGTAGTTATTTTTGCAATTACTTTATTTGCATCTTTTGCAATGGTATCGTAAGATCTAATACTCCAACCTATAGTTTGTAAGTCTAATTTTTTAATTGCTTTTGCAATATTAGGGTTTGTAACACCAAATGGAGGTCTAAAAAGGGTGTTTTTAGTTTGATTTATATTATTTAATAACTTTTGTGTTTTAGTGATGTCTTTAATAAGCTCTTTTGTTTTTAAAAAACCATAATTATTAGCATGTATGTACGAATGGTTACCAACAGTATGATTTTGAGCAATAATTTGTTTTATTAAATCAGGATGTTTTTCTATGTTTTTTCCGATACAAAAAAAAGTAGCTTGTGCTTGGTGTTTTTTTAAAAGCGCCAATACTTTAGGTGTAAATTCAATATTTGGTCCATCATCAAAAGTAATAGCAACCGTTTTTTTGTTAATATTATAGTTACAATGCTTCGCTTTTATAAAAAAATTCCATCTCATGTAAAATGAGCCTATTGTTGTAATAGTAATCCACAGTAACAATAATAAAGGCAACCAAATAAACAGGTATGTTTTTAGCGTAATATATAAGCATAAAACTAATATTGTAAAAACGATATTTGTTTGCTTAAAATTTAACACGATTTTATTAATGTAAAACTGTGATTTTTACCTCTATATTGATTGTATAACAATACATTATTAATGGAATTGGTTACTTTATTATTCAACTGTACTATTTTAGGAATAGTTTGTTGTTTACAAATATTGGCAGCAAGCCACAAACCAAAGGCGCTTGCCGTATTGTATTCGCCAGATAAATGTTTGTAATATGCTTGTGCCGTGTTTTTTAATATGCCGTTTTGTAAATTTTTATAAATATTATCGTAATTAACATCGCCATTATTACCTAAAACAACCAAATCAATATCTTCAATGTTTAAATTATTTTCTTTAAGAAAATCGATTAATTTATTAGGAACTAATGCTGTGTTAATCGTGTCAAAAATAGCCACATCAACCAATTCAGCATACGAATTACTGTTTTTTTTATTAGATAGACTAAAAAATTGCGCACCTTCACTAAAAACAGCACCTTGCGTATTGGTGTTTATTACATCATCTGCCTTTACATAACCTATAAGTTTAAACATATTTGTAGTGTGCTCACCTATTTCATCAATACCACCAACTAATACATTATCTTCTTCGTTAATCATTAGCAAGGCATCAATTAAAGAAGACTCAAACGAAGTAGCGTCATGTACATAAGTTACATTATAAGCTTTACATTTTAAACCCAAAGCTACTTGTCCGCCAACGGTATTGTGTGTAGATTGTATGAATGCCGTTGGTGTTAAAAATTGCTCATCATTGTCTAATATGGTTTTTAAAAATTTTTCTGAATCAACCATACAACCCATTCCTGTACCAGTAATTATTGCGTCTGGTTTTTCTATATTAGCCTCTTTTAAAGCAATATTTGCAGCCACAACACCATTTTTTACTCCAGCAGCCATACGCCTAATCATAGCTGGTTTTATAAAATCTCTATAATTTGGTTTAAATACTTTAACTACATTTTTTTGTAGTTCAGTACAACCATCTAAAAAAGTTTGATAATCGGTGGTGTTTTGTGCAGAAACACATCCAATTCCGTTAATATAGCAATGCTTCATTGGTTTGAAATATTTTATACAAAATTACATTTATTATTAGTTTTGAACAAGGAATTATCTTAACCTATAATTTTAAAGTTTTTTTAATTGTTTTAGCTTCTGTTTCGTCAACTAATTGCCAATCTAACAAAGTTGCCATACTGTAAATTTTTCTAAGCTCTTCAAATAACCTGTTTTTAGATTGTTCTTTAAGACTTGACGCATCAATCGTTTCTTTGATTTTATTTATGCTTTTTTTAGTAATACTATTTAAATCTTCTTTTGAAAATTGATTAAATGTACTTTGTTCTACATCAAAATAAGAAATTTGTGGCGATATAAACATTTCTTGTTTAGGCAATTCTTTAATAATTATTTTTTTATTAATCGTATCTGTTTTAATTTTCATTTTTGATAAATCATACGATATTTGAACAGTTGCATTAACCGATAATATTATTTTTTTATCAAAAGAAATCGTTTCAAAAAAATATTTATCTGCTTCTTTATAACTATACATTTCAGAAAAAGTAGATTCCGTTACTACCAATTTACTAACATTTTTAATTTCTGTTAATATAATATTAGCTTCTGTAGATTGGTACTTATTTTCTTTATTATTAAAATAGAAAAACGCAAATAAAATTCCGATAATAAAAATAAATACATAACTAAATAACTGTTTCATAATGTTCTTTGTGTTGTTTGACTCTTTTGAAAGTCAATTAAATACCTAAATAATTATTGTTTTAATTCATTTTACAAATTGCAAACAGTAAAATTACAATTTAGTTAATAAAAATACATAAAAATAAGATTGAAAAAATTTGTGCGTTACAAAATAATTTATCTTTGCAAAACACAATCAACTAATTAAACAATGACAACAAAACTCGAACCAAAAATTTTTGCTTGTAGCGGAAGTTTACCTTTGGCTGAAAAAATAGCAAAAGCTTACGGTGCTTCTGTAGGTGAAACAAAAAAAACAAACTTTAGTGATGGAGAATTTCAAGTTTCTTATGAAGAATCTATTCGAGGAAGACGTGTTTTTATAATATGTTCAACAATTCCGCCAACCGATAATTTAATGGAGTTGTTATTAATGATAGATGCTGCAAAACGAGCTTCTGCCAGACACATAACCGCAGTAATACCTTATTTTGGATGGGCTCGACAAGACAGAAAAGATAAACCAAGAGTGCCAATTGCTGC
>Ga0256840_1001936_pt1 | contig 18758 bp, 18 predicted proteins | sample 355202metaG_FD_185969 | JGI IMG/M metagenome (GOLD analysis project Ga0256840, IMG submission 185969) | Hydrothermal vent microbial communities from Mid Atlantic Ridge, Atlantic Ocean - 355-202 | ecosystem: Environmental > Aquatic > Marine > Hydrothermal vents | place: Atlantic Ocean: Mid...
TGATTTTATTGAACTTTTCACAAAATCCAATATATCAAAAAGCGAAAGGCTTTTCACGTTAATATGTAGTTATTTTAGCTGGTTGATGTGTTTTTTCTATTGATTAAAAACAACTCCGAAACTTGAGTCTTTACTCTACAATAACAGTTGGTTGTGACTTTTTGAGGACAATCTACTTACACACGGATAATCCAATGACGCTGCAAAAACATTATGTGAACAACACATTCACCTCAATATTTCTTATTTTCCTCTGCATTTGTTTTGCAGAGGTTCCCCCATCCCAGGCCACAGAAGGTCGTTTTACAAAACTGGAAAATGGCGCCATAAAAGATGGCAAAAGCGGACTTATCTGGGCACCTCAGGACAATGGCGCCTCCATCATCTGGTCACAGGCCATTATTTATTGTGAAAATTACTCATTGGGAGGACATAACGACTGGAGGATTCCCACCTCCGACGAGCTTGCCACGCTCTATGGGAACACCCCGAAAATAAAAGGCAACGATTATCAGCAAACCATTGATGTGGCCACACCTCTCATCACAATCACTGCACCATGGGTATGGACAGCAAAAAGGGGCCCGAAGAACAAAGCCATCGCCTTTGGTTTTAACTATGGAACCACAAGAAGGCTGCACCGTGGCAGCGGCGGTAACCGTAGAGCCCTGCCGGTCCGTTCTGCACCGTAAGTCACCAATCACTCCAGAGTATTATCTTCCGCTGACGGCTGGCGGTGATGCATCCTAATGTAAGGTGCGTTCTTTTCGGTGGATTTTAGCGACCAGAATACATCGCGTTTACCACAAATAGCCCACCAAGGGAATTCCTGAAAGGCGCACAACGATGCTGGTGAAAAGGTTTCACGATACCAGCAAAAATTCAATAAGATTGAAACTCAGGACACTAAAAATCAATCTGAAAACTATAAACGCCCTCTTCTACAGAACTTTGTACCTTGTAGCCGGAGTGATTAAAAATTGCCTGCATTCGTTTATTATCGCGCAGTACCTCAGCAGTAAATCCCGTAATACCACTGGCCTTAGCCAAAGTGATCAGATGTCTGAACATGAAGGTTCCCAGGCCCTTATTCTGCCATTCATCACGGATAACAAAAGCAACTTCGGCCCTATTACTACGCTCATCGAGATAGTACCTTCCCACCGCAACAATATCATCACCATGCGCCTCAGGTAAGGTTCCAACGATGGCTACATCCTTTCGATGATCCACATAGACAAAATTCTGAATTTCACGCTGACCGAATTGGGTGTTATGGCTCATGAAACGGTAATATAGAGTCTCTTGGGACAGATCATAGAGCAAGTCACGCACCAGGGGCTCATCTGTGGGGTGTATGGGCCTGAAATACACCTCTGTACCATCATCCATCAGATAAGTAGCCTTCATCATATCCTGAGGGGCCACCACAAATTTCCCTTCCACCTCTTCAAAGTCCTGACGAATATATCGCGCTTCTATGGCTTCTTTAAGCAGTTGCTCACGATGGTCAGGATGGGCGATGGAAATCAATGCAAGGGTTCTATCCTGCACCGATTTACCGTGGAGATAAGCAACTCCATACTCACTCACCACATAGTGGACAGTGGCCCGACTCACTACCACACCAGCACCAGAACTCAGGCGGGAACGAATACGAGACTTTCCATCACGGGTGGTGGATGGAATAGTTATAATGGCACGACCTCCATTAGATCGAGCGGCACCACGGTTAAAGTCCACCTGTCCTCCTACTCCTGAATAGAAAAACCCATCTTCTGAATCAGAGCAGACCTGACCGGTGAGATCAATCTCAAGAGCCATGTTTATAGAGACCATTCGCTTCTGCTTTCCGATCACATTAGAATCATTTACGTACTCGGTGGGACGAAAAGAGAAAAGAGGATTGTCATCGATAAAGTCATAGAGCACTCGACTCCCCATGCAGAAACTGGCGACCAGTTTGCCTCGATCAACTGATTTCCTGTTTCCAGTAACCGCACCACTGTTAATCAGATCAAGTATATCATCAGTTAAAAGCTCTGTGTGGATACCAAGATCATGTTTTCCCTTAAGTGCGGCAATAACCGCCTGAGGCACCCTGCCAACGCCAGGCACACGGCCAATACCAAACTCTATGGTGGAGCCGCTTTGGACAAGGCCAGCCACAAACTCTGCTATCTTTTTGCTTATTGGATGCGGAGGTTTTGATTTTCGTTCCAACAGAGGAACATCAGCAGGAACCAGAATATCAAGATCGTATACATCAATGAGGCTATCCCCACGTGTCCACGGCATCTGTGGATTTACCTGAGCGATTACCAGCGACGCATTTTCGGCAGCACTCTTTACAATGTCAACAGAAATTCCAAGGCTCATCTTGCCTCGGGAGTCAGGCGGTGTCACCTGGATTAAAGCAACGTCAAGAGGCAGTTGCCCTGAATCAAAAAGGCGAGGAATATCCGACATCAGAACCGGTGTATAATCCCCCCTTCCCTCCTGGATTACCTCACGTACATTGTGGCCGATAAAAAAAGAGTTTATCTTAAAACAAGAGGTAAACTTTTTTTCAGCATAGGGCGCGTTTCCCTTGGTGAGAAGCTCCACAATTTCAACATCTGCGAGTTTACCTGCGATCTTTGTCATTGCCTCAACAAGAACAGTGGGTTCACCACAACCAGTGCCGAGGAAAACTCGGTGACCTGATTTCAACTGTGACAGTGCCCTTTTCGGGGTCTTTATCATATCTTTATAGGTCTCTTTCCAACTGGCATCGTATTCCATCATCTACTCCTACTTCTCTTCCGGCAATGGTGCCAGTGTCATTCGTACATCCGCCACCACCGGTTCAGAACCGAAATCACCAACAATAAAAGGATTGATATCAAGCTCCAGAATCTGTGGAAAATCTGTGGTCAACTGGCTGATACGTTGCAGCCCAGAAGCTATTGCTGAAACATCGACACCATGCTGGCCACGCCTCCCCTGAAGCATGGCGTACGATCTGGTGGATTTCAGCATCTGAATTGCCTCCTGCTCACTAATGGGGGCAAGATGGAAAGTTACATCCTTCATTACCTCAACAAATATCCCTCCAAGACCAAACATCAACATGGGTCCAAACTGAGGATCACGGGTCATACCGATAATAACTTCAAGCCCTTTACTGGCCATCTTCTCAACATAGACGCCTTCAATTCTAGCCTCAGGCACCTTTTTTCTGATTTTCAATGTCATAAGATCGTAGGTGTCTTCAGCAGCTTCACTATTTGCCACATTCAGAAAGACCCCGCCAAGATCACTCTTATGAACAATATCCGGAGATACAATTTTCATCGCAATGGGATAGCCGATGCGTTCGGCAATTTCCACGGCCTCTTCAGCGCTTGAAGCAAGAGTACCACTGAGGACATGAAAGCCATACGCACCCAGTACATCCTTTCCCTTCACCTCGCCAAGCTGCAGCATTCCTGTCCGTTGCCGGCGGGTAAGGATTCGTTCCACCCTGCGCCTGTTAACCTTAAAACGTGTGACGGTTCGTGGCGGACGCTGTTTCCACGCAGAATATTCCCGCATACCCTTTAGTGCAATCACTGCTCTTTCCGGTGATTTATATACGGGCAGCCCTGCTTCAGCCAAATCCTGATGTGAAACCACCGCGGCACAGCCTCCCATGAATACAGCCAACAGTGGTTTAATCCCATCACTGCATGCTGCTATGGCCTTGGCAATTTCAGCAGGACGCTTTACTGCCTGGGGAGCCAGAACAACCAGGATAGCATCAACTGCAGAATCTGCCTGAGCTGATTTTATTGCAGCTGCATAATGTGCCGCATCAACATCGCCTAATATCTGAATTGGATTCACAGGTGTAGATACAGGGTTCAGTGACTGCCTTATACCATCACTATCAGTTTCGCTGCAGCAACACACTCTCATTCCGGAAAGTTCAACCGCATCGGCCGTCATAATTCCGGAGCCACCTGTATTAGTAATAATACGAATATTATCGCCCTTTGGTAACGGCTGTAAAGCCAGGGCAGCGGCATAATCGAACAGTGCTTCAAATGTATCAGCTCTGATTATGCCAGATCGTTTAAAGGCTGCCCCATATGCAGTATCTGCACTTGCCATAATTCCTGTATGGGAGACCGTTGCCTTAAAACCCGCTTCGGTTACCCCTGATTTAAGAATAATCACCGGTTTTTTGGAGGCAGCATCCTCTGCTGCCTTTATAAAGTTCTGACCGGTGACAATATCCTCAAGGTAGCCTACAATAACCTTTGTTTCATCATCCTGTGCAAGATAGGCAAGAAGATCCACTCCAGCAATGTCTGCCTTGTTACCTATACTGATCAGCTTAGCCATCCTGAGATGACGGTCTTTGGCCATATCAAGCATGACACTGCTCAGTGCTCCTGATTGCGAAAAGGCGGTGACGCCACCTTTTTTGGGAATCGTGCCCGCAAACGATGCGTTGAGACTGTTAGCAGTATTTATAAAACCGAGACAGTTAGGGCCTAGAAGTCTGAGATCTCTGCGACGGCAGAGCTCAACCAGCTCCTGTTCCAACTGTGCCCCTTCAGGCCCACTCTCGCGAAAGCCGCTGGCAACAACAATAATGGCCTTTGCCTTGACCTTTGGACACTCATCGATAAGGTTTTTCACCTGAGATGCAGGAAGAGCAGAGATCACAAGATCAATGTCACGATTACAGTCAGATAGGCTTGGATAACAGGGAAGGCCGAGTAACTCGTCAATTGCAGGGTTGACAGCTATGACAGTCCCCTGATAGCCGCCTTCTATAATATTGGAAAGTATGGTCCGACCAACCTTTCCCTCGGTTCTCGAGGCACCCACAACTGCAATACTCTCAGGATTAAACAGTGTTTCAATACTCATAACTATAGCAATGCCTCGACAGTTGACAAATCCATAAAAAGGTTAGAATTAAGATGGCAAAGTAAGCGTAGACTCCGATAAACGTCAGATACGAGATACACCAATCCCTGTCAGTACTATGTGCTAATACATATTGCAATTTCAGGAAATTGGCAGCAGCAAAGCAGACGAAACGCTTTTACAACGCCAGTAACATTTGCAAGTGAGTAAACAATGACCTGGTATTCATTGTGGTATTTGCCTCCTAAAATCTTCCAGAATCCGTGCCGACTTCGCTATTGATTTTTTTATCAAGAGACTGAAATGGAAGATATGCATAACAACCACTATCAGGTATGTAAAAAAACATCATCCACCCTTCAGAATCCTGTCAGCCTTTTTTGACAGAGAACCCATTTTCTTCAAGCAAATCCAGAACGGCAGCAATCTTAAAGGTATTAATCCTGATATAGATAGTATCCCCTGCCTGTTTGTCATAAATTCGCAATACCCTGGTGAACGGAATTTTTTCTTCCTCAAGAAAGATCACGAGCCTGGTCATAATGTTGTTGCTGCCGTCATCAACGATTCCGATAAGAACAGCACCCTTTTCACCAACACCAAAAAGTGTTCGGTAGGCCGCGTTTAGGTCTCTGATGGAAAAAATCCCGACCACCCGCTCACCATCAAGTACCGGAAGTGCCCCTCTCTTATCACGATCAAAAAGAAACAAGGCATCGTCGAGTGTTGAATCTATCCCCAGGGTTACACAGTCTGTGGACATAATCTCTGACACCGCTGTCTCCTGAACCCTTTCATAGACCAGGCGGCGTTCACTATCTGTCAACACGGAAGACGGATAGGCAGATCGCAGGTCACGGTCTGTTAAAATTCCCAGGAGCTTCCCATGGAGGTCAACAACAGGCAAATGTCTAAAATGATACTCGTTTAATAGTGCCCTTGCTTCAGGAAGAAGCATTTCAGGTGCAACAGTGATCGGGTCAGGTGTCATATGCCGCAAAATGTACATGGGCTACCTCATCGAAAATGATTTATATTCCAGGCAAAACCAGGCTACCTGCCCAGCATACCGCGTAAATAGGACTCAACAGATTCGCCGAGTACAGATATTTCATATCCACCCTCAAGGATGGAGATTATTTTCCCGTCTGTATAGACGTCCGCCCATTTCTTGATTTCCCTGCCTATCTCCTCATAAAGCTCAGTTGAATAGCTAAGTCCCGACATATCATCCTCCTTATGAGCATCAAACCCTGCTGCAACAATTATAGCCTGAGGCTGCCATTCCTCGAGCTTCTCAGGAATCACAGAACCAAAGATATTATCCAGTTCTCGCCGTCCGCTACCGGGAGAGAGGGGAATATTCAAGATGCTCCCCTTTCCTTCACCAATACCGGTTTCTTCACCATAACCGGTACCTGGATATGAAAAGCTCGGGTGTTCATGAATACTTATGTAAAAACTCCCGGCTTCTTCCTCAAAGGCCGACTGAATTCCGTTACCATGGTGGGCATCAAAATCAAACACCAGAATTCGTTTTTTAGCATACTGTTTCTGCCAGTACCTCAATGCGACCACACAATTATTGAAAAAACAAAACCCAAAAGGGTAGGAATGTTCCGCGTGATGGCCGGGAGGACGAACCAAGCAGAAGACGTTATCTGCCTCCTGGTTTTCGAGCAGATCAACAGCTGTTATTCCAGCACCGGCGGCAAGGCAGGCGACCTCATAAGAATCATAGCTGATCTGGTTATCACTGTGATCAATAAATGTCTGCCCCGAAAGCACAGATTCCTCAAACCGAAAGAGCCAGTTCTCGTCGTGGGACAGGGTAAGATAATCTCTGGCCGCTGGCTGTGGGGGTAAAAAAGTAACGTCACTGATACTTTCGCTTTGCTCGATGGCCTGATGAATTGCCTGAAGTCTGGCGGGTATTTCCGGGTGACCACATCCACCTGTATCATGCAGGAGATATCGCTGATCATCAATAATTATAAGAGAAGCTGGTAAATTCATAATTGTCGATAAAAAACAAAAACTCCTGTTGAACAGCTTGTTGTTTTCAGTGTATCTTGGAAAAACATACTCTCACTTGCTGAACTCGCAGTAAAAAGTTTAACAACAGATTGAATTTGTAAAAAACTTCATCTTTCGTAATAATATACTCTGGGAAACCATAAAGCAACTACCATGAAGATCACTTTTTACCTCTCAACCCTCTGACCACGATGCCATATGGCCAAAAAAGCTCTGGAAGAGCTGACAGCTGACATGGAAAATATCCATATTGAGGAAGTCGAGATAATTACCAATCCCTTACGGGCCCTTAGAGATGGGATAAAATTTATCCCAACCATAAAAGTCGGTGACCAGACACTCAGTGGTATCCTGCTCAGCTCTGAAAAAATCGAAAAATTCCTCAACAAGGCAGAACAACAGTGAAAGCACTTATTCTCAGCTCTGTGACCCGACTGGACCTGGTGGTCTGGCTGCTGGTTCTCACCTTTTTCTGTGGCAGCAGCCTGCTGTTTCAAGGAGACATCCAGCTCTCTTTCATGGGAGCATCCGGTATTATCATAGAGATGATGCTCATTGGATTGTCGGTGGAAATAATCATTGAATCCATTAAACATATCAAAGGTATCGGAACGGTAACGGGCTTTATCACCAATGGTCCCGAAGCCCTCTGCCTCATTGTGGGGCTTGTGGCTGGAGATGTTCTTTTTGCTGCATCCACGCCCCTTGGTTCAAACTTCATGAACCCGATTCTTCTTATTGCAGCCACAGTCATCTGCGGTAAAACACTGGCCACAGTAAAGACCAAACCTCTCTACAGTGCAATAACCATCGGAACCACTGCCAGCCTGGCTGTGAGCTTTTATCTGATCCCGGACATCTTTTACAAATACTGGCTGATCGCAGCTCTCTTCATCACCGTTCCCCTCTTTTTCATCCGCCCCGGCGAAGGCGAGGAGGAGAGTGACGAAATGTATCATGAAAGTGCCAGACGCTGGTTGATTCCGGCTATCCTGCTTCTTTTTGGTGCCGGATATTTCCTAGATCCTGTGGTTTCTTTTGCAGCAGAACATTCAAAAGCTCCAAAGGGGGTAATCGGTTTTCTGGTCCTGGCCTCTCTAACATCCTGGCCGGAATTTAAGTCCTGCCTGGCCCTGCTGAGCAGGAATAAACCCTTGGCTGCCATACTGAACATCACCATATCAAACATCACCAATATCTGGCTGGCAGCCAGTGGAATTGCATACTTTATCCTAACTCAGTAAGAACAATCACGAAGCCGTCACGGATTCAGGTACATACTTAACCGATAACTTCCCTGAGATACCACAGAGAAGCTACCAAACAGCACATCCATCAAAAGGGTGGTGCAATGGTCACCAGGATACGCATATCCGTGTCAGCTCGAACACCATGGGGTTCGTTGATGTCACTCACCAGAATATCTCCGGTTGCGGCTGGAATCTCAGTATCTGCGTCACCGAGAAAGAAACCCTTTCCCTCAACAACATGAATGCTGACCTGACCATCAGCAGGGTGACGGTGCACCGGAAACAGTTGTCCCGCTGCGAGATTAAAGTTAAGTATTCTAAAATAAGCTGAATCATGGAGCAGGAATCTTTTGAATTTCTTTTCATCAAACTCTCTGGTTTCACTCAGATGTAACATTTTCATATTTGATCTCCCGGCATGTAAATTTTTAATTAAAATTCTGCAACCCGTGACAGCTCAGTGATTGTTTTTTCACCATCAAACGCTCACGAATTCAGATTGAATAATCAACTTGCCCTGTTAAGAGCACTGAGTACCGCTTTAATAGAAGCAACGATAATGTCGGTGTCCATCCCCACTCCCCAAACTTTGGTGCCATCAACCATGGTCAGCTGAATATAGGCAACAGCCTCAGAACTTGAAGTCTTGCTCAAGGCATGCTCATGATAGCTGCTCAATGTAAATTTTCCGGTTATGCCAGAACGCAGTGCCTCACAAAATGCATCCAGCGGGCCGTTCCCCTCTGCCTTGATGAACCTTCTGTCCCCATCAACATCAATCTCAGCCACCACTTCCGCAAAACTCCCCGTTGAGTCACTGTCTATATGACGTTTAACCACATTAAAACTGCAGAGTGAATAAGGAGTTTTCTTCTCCAGATATTCTTTTTCAAAGGAATCCCAGATCTCTGAAACCTGCAATTCTCTACCAACATCATCTGACACCTTCTGAATAATTGTACCAAATTCAGGGTGCATTGCCTTTGGCATCTTCACCCCGAACTCACGGTCCATTATATATGCCACTCCCCCCTTCCCTGACTGGCTGTTAATCCGGATAATGGACTCATAACTTCTACCGACATCGCCTGGATCTATGGGGAGATATGGGACCGCCCATATCCCCCTACCCTCTTTTTCACAGAGGGCCATTCCTTTATTAATCGCGTCCTGATGGGATCCTGAAAAGGCTGTATAGACAAGTTCACCTGCATATGGATGTCTGATATGAACAGGAATATCGGTAACCTGTTCCGACACTTTGATGAGACGGTTGATGTCATGAAGATCAAGCTTTGGATCTATCCCCTGGGTAAACATATTGAGTGCAAGGGTGACAATATCCACATTACCTGTTCGTTCGCCGTTACCAAAAAGAGTCCCTTCCACTCGATCCCCCCCTGCCATCAAGGCAAGTTCAGTAGCAGCAACAGCACAACCGCGGTCATTATGGGCGTGAAGGCTAACGATGACAGCACTGCGGTTTTTCAAATTACGGCAAAACCATTCAATCTGATCGGCATACACGTTTGGTGTTGCCATCTCAACAGTGGACGGAAGATTAATAATCACCGGCTTTTCTGTTGAAGGTTCCCACACCTCCATCACCGCCTCACAGATGGCAAGGGCATAATCCAGTTCGGTACCGGTGAAACTCTCCGGGGAATACTCAAAGTGGAAATCTGTTTCCGGATAATTGCTCACCTCTGCCTTAATCACCCTGGCACCTTGAACACCAAGAGCGGTTATTTCCTCACGGCTCATCCGAAACACTGCACGACGCTGCAGTGTCGAGGTAGAGTTATATAAATGCATCACTACATTGCTGGCACCTTTCACTGCCTCAAAACTCTTTTTAATGAAATGTTCACGGGCAGGTGTAAGAACCTGGATTCTCACATCATCGGGAATAAGGCCATTATCAATCAACGTACGGGCAAAATCGTACTCAACTTGTGAAGCCGAGGGAAACCCCACCTCTATCTCTTTAAAACCGACATCAACGAGGAGTTGAAAGAGTTCGAGTTTCTGCTGAAGATTCATGGGTTGAACAAGTGCCTGATTCCCATCACGGAGATCAACACTGCACCATTGTGGCGTCTTAACAATCATCTTATCAGGCCAGGTTCGATCAGGGAGATCAACCCCCGGGTATGGTTTGTATTTCCTTACAGTCTCAGCTTTCATTGTTCTCCCTCATAATTGCCCGAATTTAAGTTGATCGCAGTCGTTTCACGGGGCATACAACGAGAAAAAGGCCGCAGTGTAACGCTGCGGCCTTTTCGGTTTTTCAAGTTTATTTCTCTATGAGCCTTTCAGAATTCTCCGGTTCCCACCACAGTTGAGTCCCTAATCAGGGCTGGTAGTAGAATTGATAGGATATTAACAAATTGCATGAATTCCTCAGGTTTTTTTATCAAATGTTATTAAGACAAATAATCACCATAGCGGTAACTTGTCAAGCACGGATTCTCCCGTAACAATAAATTCCCCCAATTTAATACGTTTTTTCACCAGTTTCTTCTTGAGATATTGACATCCACTCCATTGAAAGATATATTTGCCTCTTTTATAGCAGTTTAACGTTGCATATTGAAATTGACAACTTTTCTAAAAACCTCAACACATTTGAAAGGAAGAGGGTTCATGGGAAAAATTAAAGGCTCTGAAGCCATTATACAATGCCTCCTCGAAGAGGGGGTTAAAACAATCTTTGGTTTTCCTGGCGGTGCAGTAATTGACCTCTATGATGACCTTATGGATTCTAAAATCAAGCATGTTCTGGTTCGCCATGAACAAGGTGCTGTTCATGCAGCAGATGGCCTCGCCCGAGTAACCGGTGATGTAGGGGTTGCCCTGCTGACCTCCGGTCCAGGTGCCACTAATGGTGTTACCGCCATTGCCACCGCTTACATGGATTCCATCCCCATGGTAATCCTCACGGGGCAGGTACCAACTCCATTGATTGGCAATGACGCCTTCCAGGAAGTTGATATCGTAGGTATTACCCGTCCCTGTACAAAACATAACTATCTTGTCAGCAAAGCTGAGGATCTGATTCCAACATTACGGGAAGCATTTCATATCGCCCGTACTGGTCGCCCAGGCCCTGTTCTCGTCGACCTCCCGAAAGATGTTGTCGCATCCATGGTTGAATTTGTTGAGAAAAAACCGATCCGCATGCAGAATTACCAGCCCACATATGAACCCCATATGGGACAGGTGGAAAAAGCATGTAAAGAGATTCTCAAAGCCAAAAAACCAGTTCTCTATGTTGGCGGCGGAGTTATTCTGTCAGATAGCAATGAAGAGTTGACAACACTTGCAAAGAAACTCAATATCCCTGTAACCATGACCCTCATGGGCCTTGGTGGCTTTCCTGGTAGCGACCCTCTCTCAATGGGAATGCTTGGAATGCACGGAAGCTATACCGCAAACATGGCAGTTGCAAAAAGTGATCTTCTTATCGCTGTAGGTGCTCGTTTTGACGACCGGGTAACCGGCCGTATTGATGCCTTCGCACCTCACGCCAAGATCATTCACATTGATATCGATCCAACCTCAATCAGTAAAAATGTGACTGTCGATATCCCCATTGTTGCAGATTGCAAGCATGCTCTCACTGCAATCAATAGCTGGCTTGCTGCCAGCGGTGAAAACCTTGAAGAAGTTGGAGCTACCCACAACCAGTGGATTGAAACAGTTAATGAATGGACCAGAAAACACCCCATGGCCTATGTTGATGCAGGTGAAACCATCAAACCACAGTTCGTTATAGAAAAACTTGACGAACTCACTGGTGGTGATGCCATCATCACTACAGAGGTCGGCCAGAATCAGATGTGGGCTGCCCAGTTCTACAAATTTAACAAGCCAAGACGACTGGTTACCTCCGGTGGTCTGGGAACTATGGGATATGGTCTCCCTGCCGCCATCGGTGCCAAAATGGCTTTTCCTGATGCAATTGTTATTGATGTAGCAGGTGATGGTTCCATTCAAATGAATATTCAGGAATTGGCAACCTCCAAGCAATATGAATGTCCAGTAATTATCTGTATCTTGAACAATAACTATCTTGGCATGGTACGTCAGTGGCAGGAACTTTTTTACAATAAACGCTACGCAGCCACAGTTATGGAAGTCACCCCTGATTTTGTTGCCCTTGCCGAAGCATACGGCGCAGTTGGAATACGCTGCGACAAAACCAGCGAAGTGGAAGCAACCATCAAGCAGGCTTTAGAGGCTGTCAAGAAAAGTACTGTTGTTCTTGATTTTCGTATTGCCCGTGAAGAGGGTGTCTTCCCAATGGTACCCGCCGGAAAGGCCACCACTGAGATGCTTCTTGTTTAATAGTGTTTCACATACCAGCACAATACTAAAAGGTGAAAGGTGGCATATTTTTGTCACCTCAAGGACACATATATATTTATTCACAGGATAAACCGATGAAACATACGCTTTCAGTTCTTCTTCAAAATAAACCAGGAGTTCTTTCCCGGGTCACTGGCCTGTTCAGTGGCCGAGGCTTCAACATTGAGAGCCTCAGTGTTGCGGTGACTCTGGATCCCTCACTCTCCTGCCTGACCCTGGTAACAAAAGGTAATGATGCCATTGTTGAACAGATCACCAAGCAGCTTCACAAGCTCATTGATGTTATCAAAGTTACTGATATCAGCGAAGGCGAGTACGTGGAGCGGGAAATGGCCCTTATCCGTGTCAAGGCCGAGAACACTACTCGCGCAGAGGTACTTCGTGTTATCGACATCTTCCGTGGGAAAGTCATTGATGTCAGCCCAAAATCGTATGCAGTTGAAGTTACCGGGCCTGCCTCCAAAATTCAGGCGGTTATCGACATCCTTCGTCCAATTGGTATTAAAGAGATTGTTCGTACAGGTACCATTGCCATGGCCCGTGCTCCAAAAAAATAGCAGAAAAACTTCCGGGCCAAGACTCCGTTGTTTTTTTAATAAAAAGCAGATTACGATGCTTATCGTCATCTGCTTTTTTTACTCTTTTCAGTTCACCACTATCAGATAAACAGCTATGACTCAACCAAGGATTCCACTCGCCCGTGAAGGCTATCCTTTTATTGCTTTCGCTGCCTTTGTAACCCTGATAACAGCCATCCTCGGATACGAATTTTTTTCCTGGCCAGCGCTCTTAATCACAACGTTCATAGTCGCCTTTTTCCGTGACCCTGAGCGGATGACTGACGCCACCCCTGAAAAGCTCATTTCGCCTGCTGATGGCAAGATAATCATCATTGAAGAAGTTTTCGATGATATTTATTTTCAGCAACAGATGCTTAAAATTTCAATCTTTATGAATATTTTCAACGTCCATGTCAATAGGATTCCCATAGATGGTGAGATTGAAAAAATAGTTTACCAACCTGGACAGTTCTATTCAGCTGACAGCAAAAAAGGAGCCCTTTTAAACGAACGTTGCGGGGTTATCCTGAAGGCTAAATCCGGGGAACAGATGGCTTTTGTTCAAGTTGCCGGGCTCATAGCAAGGCGAATTGTAAACTGGCTCGAACCTGCAGACACGGTACAGCGTGGTGAACGCTTTGGCCTTATTCGCTTTGGATCCAGGGTTGATTTTTACATCCCCGTCACAAGTAATGTCCATATTAAACTTGGACAAAAGGTAAGAGCCGGTCAGACAACCATCGCCTCTTTTTCTTAACGGAGCCGTTTCCTTTGTACCTTTTCCCTCACGTGTCCTATAATAATATAAAAAAGACCTGCACCAAGCTCCCCTTTTTCCAGGAGAATAGCAATGTCTAACCCCCAGCCCCCCCCCAGCAATCGCTTTTATCCGCTGCCATGTATGTTTACGCTAGCGAGTCTGTTCTGTGGTTTTTACTCTATTGTGTCTGCCATTAACACTGATTTCAAAACTTCTGCCATTGCAATTCTTGTAGCTGCAATATTTGATGCACTCGATGGCCGAGTTGCCCGCATAACTCATAGTACCAGTCAATTTGGCGCAGAACTTGATTCACTTTGCGACATGGTCTCGTTTGGGGTTTCCCCCGGGGTGCTCGCCTATCTGTGGGCTCTGCATCCCTATGGACGTTATGGGTGGCTTGCAGCTTTTCTCTACGTTGCCATGACCTCTCTTCGTCTTGCACGATTTAACTCTCAGGACAGCAGCTCTGATTCCAAAAACTTTGTCGGCCTTCCCTGCCCTGCTGCTGCAGCGATGATCTCGGCCGCCGTCCTCTTCAGTCACTTTCTTGGTATAACCGGAGAGGTGAAACATATCTCCCTTCTGTTACTTGTCTACATCCTCTCCTACCTGATGGTTTCCACCCATACATATTATAGTTTTAAAGAACTCCCTACTTTCAAAATCAATCGCTTCCAGGTACTTGTTGCGTTTTTACTCCTTTTTATCCTCGTTGCCGCAGAACCACAGATTATGCTGTTCACCCTTTTCCTTCTCTACCTCGCTTCAGGACCTGTGTATGGTATTGTTAACAGGATACGCTCCAGAAAGAAAAAAGATCTACCTGCAAACAAACCAAACTCCTGAGTCAGAACAAGGAGAAAGCGGTGCGTTCAACGCTCTGACTGAAATTATCTGTAAGTTTCCCCTTTTTCAAAACAATCTATATTGCCCCCTGATAAAAAATTTGTTAGTCTTTCAGATTTTCATTAAATTTACTGTAACGAAATAAATCTTTACCAATAATTAAGCAAAAAAAAGGTTTTAACATGAGTGATAATCCACCCAAATACAATGTCGCCATCGCCGGAGCTACAGGTGCTGTAGGAGGTGCTATGCTAGACGTTCTTAAACGACGCGACTTCCCCATCAACACCCTTCGTCTTCTCGCGTCAGAACGCTCTCTTGGTAAGAGGATACCTTTTAAAGGGCAGGATATTGAAGTTGAGTTGCTGAGTAAAGACGCCTTTGAAGGAATTGACATCGCCCTTTTTTCTGCAGGTGCCACCCGATCCCTTGACTTTGCGCCTGCTGCTGCTGCCGCTGGAGCTGTAGTGATTGACAATTCAAGTGCCTATCGAATGGACCCGGAAATCCCGCTTGTGGTACCGGAGGTCAACTCCCATGCCATCGCCGACTATAAAAAACACGGTATCATTGCCAACCCCAACTGTTCCACCATTCAGATGCTGGTTGCCCTTAAACCTATTCTTGACAAAGTTGGCATAAAACGACTTGTCATATCCACATACCAGGCAGTATCTGGAACTGGCGCCAAGGCTATTGAGGAACTTGACAGTCAAGTCAAGGCATACGCCTCAGGAAAGAAACTATCTGCAACAGTATACCCCCATCAGATTGCCTTTAACTGTCTGCCTCATATTGACTCTTTTCTTGATAACGGATACACCAAAGAAGAAATGAAAATGGTCAATGAAACCAGAAAGATTTTCGAGGATGATACCATAGGTATTACCGCAACAACTGTTAGAGTACCTGTGTACTACGGTCATTCAGAATCGGTGAACATAGAGACAAAAAGCAAGATCACGGCAGCTGAAGTCAAAGAACTTTTGGGCAGTGCACCAGGCGTTAAACTTGTTGATGATCCAAAAAATCTGCGTTACCCGCTGGCCACTGACTGTGCCGGTAAATTTGAGACACTGGTTGGTCGTATTCGCGAAGACGAATCCATCGACAATGGTATCAATCTCTGGATTGTGTCTGATAATATCCTAAAAGGTGCCGCTCTCAATGCAGTTCAGATTGCCGAAACCTTTATATCTGAATTTAAATAATTGATGGCGTCGTAAAAACTCATATATGCCTCCTTGCTACATTTTTTTTATTTGATGACGACTGTTGTTACGGCACGCCATAGTTAAGCGAAAAACATACCCCTTGCAACCTTACAAAGTAATCTTGGAGTGGGTACTATATCACGACGTTTTTTTACTTAGACATCCGATTTCAACCTTTTTACGAGTTCAATAATAATTGAGAATTATAAGCGGCCAGGCCAGAGGACGAAAGCTCTTCACCCCTTCCAGAGAGTCAAACGCTATAAGACCAACAAGTGACCGTGCCCGGGAGGCACTGTTCAGTATTCTCGGAGAGAAACTTATAACAGCACGGGTCCTGGATTTATATGCGGGAACAGGGGCACTCGGTATTGAAGCGCTCAGCAGAGGTTCACGACAGGTTACATTTGTTGATAATAATCGCAAAGCACTAGATCTCATACACAAAAACTGTGGTATCTGCCTTCAGGGACTAGCTATGCAAGAGCATAAAAAGGCCATTATCATCAACCATAACCTCAGTCGGGGACTCAATTTTCCGGACAACACAGTACTTGAGGATATTCCTTTTGATATTGTTTTTCTCGACCCGCCTTATAAAAAAGGGCTGGCCAGCCGGAGTCTCATCGATTTAAGTAATAGCGATCATCTTAGATCCGGTACATTGGTAATTGCCGAAGAGTTCAGTGGTGAAATACTTGCCGACTCCTTTGGCAAACTCACCTTATACGACCAGCGACGATACGGAGAAACCGGACTCTGGTTTTATACTTCTGAAATGTCCTGATACATATCATAAAAAAAATGACAATAGAGACAGCTCACCAGCTCAAAAAAAGCCTTGCCATTTATCCCGGAACCTTTGACCCCATAACCATGGGGCATCTCGATATTATTGACCGGGCTCTCAACCTCTTTGATAAGGTCATCATTGCCATAGCCATAAATCCTGGTAAAGAACCACTATTCTCTCTAAACGACAGAATAAAAATGGTGCAGCAGTGCTTTCCCAATGACTATTCTAGGATTAAGGTGGACAGTGTTTCAGGACTCCTGATAAAATATGCTTCTGATAATGGCGCCAAGGCTATTATTCGTGGACTCCGTGCCGTTTCAGATTTTGACTATGAATTTCAGCTGGCCCTCATGAACAGAAAACTCGAACGTGAAGTTGATACTATTTTTCTAATGCCTGGATTCAGGTGGATATACATTAGTTCATCCATCATTAAAGATGCCGCAAGACACGGTGGTGATGTCTGTGAGCTGGTCCCCGAACATGTCAACCAGAGATTACTGGCTGCATTTTCCAAACAGCAGTAGCAGAATTATACCTAATCACTATGCAACCTACTGAAACAAATCTTCATTCCAGAACAAAAAGAAAGCTCCTTCTTTTCTTTTTAAGTATTGCAGCTCTTTACCCGATTATCCGTTTTCTTGGGTATTCCATTCCAAGAAAACCTCAACTCATAACCATTTCCAAAACAGTTCTGCCTGGAGGTTTCTACCTTGGTAAAGACTTCATCCTTTTTGATGATGGTAAGAAAGCATGGGCGTTATCCAGAAAATGCACCCATCTTGGTTGCACCGTACATTTTCATGAGAAAGAGAAATTAATAGAATGCCCATGCCACCAGAGCCGGTTTTCCATAGAAGGGATTGTACTCAATGGTCCTGCCAAACAGCCTCTAAACAAGTTCAAGGTTGAAAAACTAAAAGAACACGGTGGCTACATTGTCACTATTTAGCTGCCAGAAGAGATAGCAGTGAAACTTTTTCTGGGCTTATTAAAGGAACTGCGCTGGGGGGATTTTTCTCTTCTCTCCTTATATATCTCCGTACTCTCCGGAGTTGTTGTTGGCTACCAGTACGACCCGGCGGCACCTCTTTACTCTGTATCAACGCTGGACATGCTCGTCCCTTACGGCGAATATTTCAGATCACTCCATTTCTATTCGAGCCAGCTTTTTTTTCTTTTCTGCATCTGTCACCTTATTGCCATTTTTGAGAAAACGGTTGACTACAGTAGCAAACGATGGATAATGCTCACCGCAACATTACCGGTAGCTCTACTTATTCTCTTTACCGGGTATATACTTCGTGGTGATGCCACCGGATTCTCAGCTGGTATGATCGCCGAAGCTATTTTACTCGACATCCCTTATGTGGGTAAAAACATAAATGATTTGTTTTTTTCAATTTCAGATAATGGAATGAAACGGATTTACATTAATCACATCATCGGCTTTGGAATCTTATGGGGCTGGCTGGCATGGAGCCATGTGAAAAAGTACAGGGTCACCTTCAACCGTCATGTAATCCTAAGCATTTCAATTTTTACCTTCTCAATCCTGGTTGCTGCACCCTTTGAACCAGACCACCTCGGGGTTGTCTATATTGCCGGCCCCTGGTTTTTTCTTGGCCTTCAGGAGCTACTACGCTATCTTCCACCTATTCTGGCAGGAGTTGTATATCCGGCAAGTTTTATTGTTGCCATTGCCTTCCTGCAAAAGAAACACAGACTCTTCACCCCTCTTCTTGTTTTTATTATCTTCTGGTTGTTTACCTATGGGATACTGACGATTCTGGCTCTCAATCGATAGTGTCTCTTCAGTAATCCGACATCGCAGGATCACAAAGTCTTTTAAGTCTATCGGGAAGCACATCTTGTAGTGTTCATTGTGCTATTTAGATTGTCCTCAAAAAGTCACAACCAACTGTTATTGTAGAGTAAAGACTTTAAAAAGGTAGTACACTATGCAAGCATACAGAGCAATACTCAACAAAAGGCTTGCACATGATACGTTACAAA
>Ga0256840_1001937_pt1 | contig 18754 bp, 18 predicted proteins | sample 355202metaG_FD_185969 | JGI IMG/M metagenome (GOLD analysis project Ga0256840, IMG submission 185969) | Hydrothermal vent microbial communities from Mid Atlantic Ridge, Atlantic Ocean - 355-202 | ecosystem: Environmental > Aquatic > Marine > Hydrothermal vents | place: Atlantic Ocean: Mid...
TGCTGTTTTTCATATGCGCTTTGATTATTTCTATATCTTTTTTACTCTCATCTATGAAGTCGCGCAGTAATTCCAAGTAAAGCTCTTTATCTAGATCTAGTTTCTCTTCTATCTCTTCATAATCAATATCTATATCTTTTGCCAATATTTGCTCTTCTGAAGGTAGCTCGTCATTTTTATGGATATTTTCGTTTTCTTTTACATCTTCTGACTTTAACTCTTTTTCTACTGGATTTAAAAGGTAGATTGCATAGATAGATTTTGATCCGTCAACATCAGCCAACGGGAACAGTTCATCTACAGATATCTCAACCTCAACGCACTTTCCATCAGTTTTTCGTATCAAAGCTTTGTTAATATCTTCTTCGGAGTAGTTTAAGTAATCTATCCAATTAAAATGCTCAAATTTATGGATATACCCTTCCTTTTCAATAAAAAAGTCGGCTATATCATTTACTTCTTGTTTAAAGCTTTCGATATCTGTATATCCAAAAAATTTTATACTTTGTTTATCTACAGCCAATATGCGACCGCTTTCATCATACAATATCAAAAATACACTCCTGATTTTAGGATAAAAAAGCCCTCTTTGATAATTGTATCTTATTTAATATTAAATCATTATTAGATGCTATGCTTTAAAAAAGTATATATGCCAGACTCCGTTTTTAACCTCGGCATAATGCTCAAACCCCTGTTTACCTAAAACATTATATAAAGGTGTAGTTTCAAAGCTGTTGATGATATGCAAAACTCTGCCGTTAAGTTCATTTATATGTTGCATAATCAATCCAAAAGGATCAACACCTTTTGCAAGAGAGGGTCTTACATCCAGATCAACTACCTCATTACTTTTCAGCCAGGCTGGCTTCTCATCACTGCTCCTTTTAGCTTTTTTCATTTCAGGATACACTTCATAAAACTCATCTGCACTTCCATTTTTCTCATTGGCAACAAGCAATAAATCTTTTATATCCACGCCGAGCCTGTCTGCCAAATCAGACATCGTTACCTTATCGCTTAAAAGTAGATCCACTCCTTTGACCTTGGCTATCTCTTCTATCGCAGAGACTATCTCCTTTTTCTCTTTTATCTCTGAAAATTTACTATCTTTATCTATCATCATGTTTTCTCCTTTTTCTTTAAGTGTAACAAAAATATAACTTTTTATCATTGATGTATATCAATCGATTCTGTTAATATTGAGTTAAATTATAATTGTTACAATACAAAAAACAAGAAGGAGAAAATCATGAAAAGAAAATTTAAAGCAAACAACATAACTTGCCATAACTGTGCCAATACGATCAAGGTAACATTAGAAGATAGTTTTGGAGATATAGAAGTAAACTTGGGTGTAAACCCAAAAGAGGTAATAGTTGATATAAAAGATGATGCCGCCTTGGAAGAATTTAAAGAAGAGATGGAAGATATAGGTTTTCCGATTATTGAAGAGGTAAAGTAAAGGGGCAATTATGCCAAAAGAGAAAATTGAACTAAATATCGCGGGTATGACCTGTGTAAACTGTTCAAATGCCATAGAAAAGGTAACAAAAAAAATTGATGGGGTAGACGATGCAAAGGTGAGCTTCGCCTCTTCAAAAGGTGAGTTTTATATAGATACAAATAAGGTTTCCAAAGAGGAGATAAAAAAGAAGATACAAAAACTAGGCTATAGCGTGGTAGAGGATATCAATGCCCTTGAAGAACAAAAGAGAAGAGATTTAAACAGATTGAAAAAGCTTTTTGCTGTAGCTGCTTTTTCATCACTTGGTATACTCTATCTTCTCTTTTTTCCTCTAAAAGATGAGAGACTCAATCTTTACCTGATGGCAATACTCGGCACCATTACACAGTTTTACCCGGGATTATTGTTTTATACACACGCATTTAAAGCACTTGCCAATAAAAATTACGACATGAATGTTCTTGTTGCTCTTGGAACAAGTGCGGCATATTTTTACTCCCTTGCAACTGTTCTTTTCCCCTCGCTATTCCCGGAACACCTAAGGTATGTCTATTTCGACGGTGCGAGTATTATCATAACATTTATACTTTTAGGAAAACTTCTAGAAGAAAATTCCAAGGCAAAAGCAACCGATTTTCTAAAAGGGCTTATAGACTTAGCGCCCAAAAAAGCTACACTATTAACCGATGATGGAAAAGAGGAGAGCATTGAAGTTAGTAGACTTAAAGTAGGTGATGAGGTTATAGTTAAAACAGGAGAAAAGATAAGCACGGATGGTGTTATAGTTGAAGGCTCTGCGGATATCGATACATCCATGATAACCGGTGAGTCGCTTCCTGTTTTTAAAAAAGTGGGAGATGAGGTTATAGCCGGAACTATCAATACAAACGGTTTTTTAAAGATAAAAGTAACAAAGCCGGCAAATGATACGATGCTTTCACACATTATCTTGCTTTTATCCCAATCCCAAAACCAAAAACTCCCCATAGGTAGGATAGCGGATAAGATATCAAATGTATTCGTTCCGACTGTTATCATCATATCGCTTATCACTTTTATCGTATGGTTCTTTTTCGCAAAAAACACTCTTGATGCGATACTTGCATCCATCTCCGTTCTTATCATATCCTGTCCTTGTGCTTTAGGGCTAGCTACTCCTATAGCCATAGTCACTGCGGTAGGGAAAGGGGCTAAAAATGGGATACTTATCAAATCTCCTGAAATTCTTGAGATCATCAAAGATATAAAGTATGCCGTATTTGACAAAACAGGAACTATAACGGAGGGTAAGATAAGTGTTAGCGACTACCTCTTAAAAGATGATGACACGGAGATTTTAAGGCTCCTTTTTTTAGCTGAAAAAAAGAGCGAACACCCTATCTCAAAAGCGATCGTAAACTTTGCAAAGCAAAAGGAGATAGATGGCGATGATGAAGTGACCGATCTGCAAATACTACCGGGCCTTGGCATAAAGTGCGAAGTAGATTCAAAAGAGATAGCCATAGGCAGTTTGGATTTTTTACTCTCTTTGGGGATAAAAGAGGACCAGAGATATACAAACTTTGCACACAAAGAGCAGAGCAAAGGCAAAGGCGCTGTGTTGGGTGCTATCGATGGAGAGATGGTGGCTGCATTCTCTTTTAAAGACAGAATAAAAGAGGATGCAAAAGAGATGATAGATGAGCTTACAAAAAAAGGCATAACTCCTGTACTGTTAACAGGAGATAACTCCAGAACAGCCTTAAGTGTTGCCAAACATCTCGGCATAACAAAAGTTTTCTCTCAAGTGCTGCCGCAAGAGAAGTATGAGGTTATAAAAAAGCTACAAAATGAGGGAAAGGTTATGTTCATAGGTGACGGCGTAAATGATGCTCCTTCTTTACAGCAGGCAGATATCGGTATAGCGCTTGGCAGCGGGGCGGATATAGCAAAAGATGCCGGCGATATTATCATCATAAACAACAAACTTCAAAGTGTTATAAAAAGCATAAACCTATCTATCTATACGATAGCTACAATCAAACAAAATCTTTTCTGGGCATTTATTTATAATGCACTTGGCATACCTATAGCTGCAGGCGTGCTGTATCCTATATGGGGAATACTCTTGACACCGATATACGCAGGTATAGCTATGAGTTTTAGCTCTGTCACCGTAGTTTTAAACTCTCTAAGACTTAAAATCAAAAAATTGTGAAGGAATAAGTATGAATTTAAAATTGATTATAACTATATTGGTAGCATCTGCTCTATTTTTAGCAGGATGCTCTAAAAAATCAGGATCTTCGGATAAGATTGGCAACAGATGGTACACCAAAGAGCAGGTAACAAAGGGCCAAGAGTTATTTGCCAATAATTGCGCAGTATGTCATGGACAAAAGGCAGAGTCAACTCCAAATTGGAGAAAAAAACTTTCTGACGGTTCTTATCCACCTCCACCTCTAAACGGAACAGCTCATGCTTAGCATCATCCGCTAAAAGCTTTAAAGTATACTGTCAAAAACGGAGGAAAGCCTTTTGGAGGCAAGATGCCGGGTTTTGGAAATGTTTTAAATGAGCAGGAAATACTAGATGTTATAGCCTATTTTCAAAATTTTTGGGATGATGAGGTTTATAACGCCTGGGCAAGAAGAAACAACAGTAGCAATTAATATCTTTTGTTTACTCTTTGTTAAGTTTTTATAGATATAATAATCGTTCTAATTAAAAAAATATTACAAAAACAATGGAGGGAAAAAATGGCTCTATATGATAGAGATTATGTAAAAAACAGAGCTTTTGAACAAGCTCAGGCAACACCAAAGAGTGAAAGTTCTTTGGCGGCTTTTATAAAGAAAACTTATCAGCTTTTTGCTGCTTCTTTACTTTCTGCTAGTGCAGGAGCATTTGTGGGGACTGCTTACTTAGCTAACTCATTGGTAAAAATGGGAGCAAACGGACAACCTGCAGTTGCCGGATGGTTTTGGGGTTTGGTTATCCTAGAGTTTATCCTGCTATTTGGCTTAATGGCTGCAAAGAAAAAAGAGGGTATCAACCTTATCTTGCTTTTTGCTTTTACCTTTGTAACAGGTTTGACTCTGACACCTATGCTTTCAGCTTATCTTATGATGCCAAGCGGGGCTGATATCATCACGGAAGCCTTTGTACTTACTACAGTAGCCTTTGGGGGACTTAGTGTATTTGCTATGAATACCAAAAGAGATTTTTCCGCCATGGGAAAGATGCTCTTTATAACTCTTATAGTTATCATCGTAGCAGGTATTATCAATATATTTCTAGGAAGCCCGCTTTTACAACTAGGCATCGCTAGCGTAGGAGCTATACTTTTTAGTGCTTTCATACTTTATGATACACAAAATATCATCAGAGGAAATGTAGAAACTCCGGTAGAAGCGGCTGTCATGCTCTACCTTGACTTCCTAAACCTTTTTATATCTCTTTTGCAGATACTTGGTATCTTTTCAAATAGAGACTAAAAATCGTCGCACCTCACAAAGGTGCGACGATCTACATCATCTACACCAGTTAATAAAATCTTTAACAATTTTTCGATATACTTCTAGGCTTGATAGAATTATACTCTATACTTTTATAAAAGGATATTAATTATGACAACCATTATATTGGTTTTGCAGTTTGTTCTTGCGGTAATTTTAACTATAGCGATACTTCTTCAAAAAAGCTCATCCATAGGTCTAGGGGCCTATAGTGGAAGCAATGAGTCACTTTTTGGAGCAAAAGGACCTGCAGGCTTTTTGGCAAAATTTACTTTTATTGTGGGATTTTTGTTTATAGTCAATACTTTGGCACTAGGTTATGTTTACAATAAATCCAAAAAAGCTTCATTGGCTGAAGATATCAAGGTGGAAAAGCCTGTTAAAAAGAGTACGCCGGTTATCCCAAGCGTTCCTGCCACCAAACAAAATGAAGCTCCGAAAGCTCCTGCTGCCAAATAGTTTACGGGGTATTCTTTTACCCCTGTTTTTCCCTGTTTTTCTATTAAGCGATGCGCATATATTTGTTTATCACAGATTTGGCGACAACAGATACCCAAGCACAAACACAACCGTAAAAGAGTTGAAAAAAGAGTTCAATTACTTTAAAAATAACGGCTACAAGGTTATTCCGCTAAAAAAATTGGTAAACGCTCTTAAAAATAGAAAAAAGATAGACGACAAGTTGGTTGTTCTGACTATCGATGATAACTTCAAATCATTTTATAAAAATGGCTTGCCGATTTTTAAAGAGTTTGGCTACCCTTTTACCCTTTTTGTATATGTCAAAGCCACACAAAAAAGATACCCTGACTATACGACTTGGGATCAGTTAAAAGAGATAGCAAAATATGGGGAGATAGGTTTTCACTCCTACTCTCATCCACATATGACTTTCAAGAGTGATGAATTTTTAAAAGATGATTTTAAAAGAGGACTCTCTCTTATGAAGAAACACCTTGATATAGAGCCAAAATATTTCGCTTATCCTTACGGAGAGTTTGACAAAAGAGTAAAAACTATAGCCAAAGAGTTTGGTTTTGAAGCGATCCTTAATCAAAATATAGGAGCCGTTAGCAGTGGTAGCGACATATTAGATCTAGATAGAAATGCCCTTGTAGGCAAAAGCAATCTAAAAAGAGATTTGGCATATAAAGAGTTAAAAATAGAATGGATAGAGCCCAAAGAGTTCCCGCAAAATGGAATTTTAAAAAAGATTATGGCAAAATTACCTGATACCAAATATGCAGGCTACTATCTAAGCGGATATGGTTGGCACAGGATAAAGGTAAAAGATGGTAAATTTTTGGCAAATGTCAACAAAAGACTACTGTTTGAAAGAAACAGGATAGTTATAAATGTCAAAAATCAAATAAAAACAAAACTACTCATAAAGGACAGATATGGCAATAGATGAGATAAAAACAAAAGCAAAAGAGGGTATGCAAAAAAGCATAGAGGCTCTAAAGAAAGATTTTACCACTTTAAGAAGCGGTAAGGTTTCAACTTCCATACTTGATAATATAAAAGTTGACTACTACGGCACTCCAACAGCACTAAATCAAGTAGCAACAGTTTTAGCAAGTGATGCTACAACCATAACTATAACTCCTTGGGAAAAACATATCCTAAAAGACATAGAGCATGCCATCCAAAGTGCAAATATAGGAGTCAATCCGAACAATGACGGAGAAAATGTCAAACTCTTTTTTCCTCCGATGACGGTAGAACAAAGAGAGGAGAATGCAAAGAAGGCAAAAGCGATGGGCGAAAAGGCAAAAGTGGCCATAAGAAATATAAGAAAAGATGCCAACAACAAGATAAAACATCTCGAAAAAGAGAAAGAGATAACCGAGGATGAGAGCAAAAGAGCCCATGACGATATACAAAAGCTAACTGATGAATTTGTAGCAAAAGTTGATGAGCTTGTTAAGGCAAAAGAAGCCGAATTGATGAAAGTTTAGCATGGATTTGGAGAAAATTTACAAAGATTGTGGAGCTCTTTTAGAGGGTCACTTTCTTTTAAGTAGCGGCAACCACTCGAAATTTTACCTTCAAAGTGCAAAAGTTTTGGAAGAGCCTAAAAGAGCTGAACTTTTAGCAAAAGAGCTTGCAAAAAAGATAAAAGAGAGTGGATTAGAGATAGACTCAGTCTGCTCACCTGCTCTTGGAGGAGTATTGGCTGGATATGAGTTAGCTAGAGCTATTGGGGTCAGGTTTTTCTTTGCTGAGAGAGTAGATGGGGTTATGACCATAAGAAGAGGCTTTGAGGTTAAAAAGGGTGAAAAAGTTTTGGTTTGCGAAGATATCATCACCACCGGCGGCTCAGCCCTAGAAGCTTCAGAAGCTATAAAAAATTTGGGTGGAGAAGTTGTAGCTTTTGCAGCTTTGGCAAATAGAGGTTTTTGCTCTATTTTTGGAAGCAATAAAGAGGCAAAAAAAGAGTGCAAATTGCCTAAAGATTTGCCATTTTTTGCCTTAGGGGATTTTGAGTTTGACATCTACTCTCCTAGTGAGTGCCCGATGTGCAAAGAAGGAAAAACAAAAGCTTATAAACCGGGAAGTAGAGGAAACTAATGAGATGGAGGGATATAAAACAGGGCAAAAAAGTTAAAAAAGAGGAAGATAAGCCAACCATACCCTATGCCCCAATCCCTCCAAAAATCAAAGCATTTTTAACAGATATGTTTATGATCATGATGCCTTTGGCATATATAGTAACCTACCTTATTATGGGGAGTAAAGAGAGCATGCAAGCTTCCTTGATAGCTAGAAACTCTCTTTGGATCGTTTACGGAATTATTCTATCTCTTTTTTGGAGCTTTAAGGGGCAAAGTCCCGGATATAAAGCTTATAATCTAAAAGTAATAGATGCCAAAACAGGTGAAAAGCCCTCTTTCTTTAGGGCATTTTTTAGATATCTCCTTTTTGTTATATCTGCTACTACCATCATAGGAGAGCTTATAGCATTTTTTAGAGAAGATAAAAAAACTCTGCACGATATTTTAAGCGGGACTTATGTTATACGGTTGAAAAGATAATGTTTCTCCTCTCATCATTTTTTTTCTTTTATTTTGCCGGTGTTGGCGTTTATATCATATTTCTGCCTAAAATATTACAAAATGTCGGTTATCTATCTTATGAGATAGGGATAATTTTTTCTATCGTTCCTCTTATGAGGTTTTTGACACCTTTTTTCTTTTTAAAGATATTTGTACTCTCAAAAACGCTTTTTAGGCTCTCACTTTTGATCTCTCTTATCTGCGTGGGCTTACTCTTCTTTACTATACACAATTTCTATCTTTTAAGTATAGTAGTTGTATTTTTTGGCATGTCCAATGCGCTTGTTATGCCTTATGTGGATGCGATTGCACTTGAAAAACTAAAAAACAACTATGGAAAAAGTAGGCTTTGGGGCTCTTTAGGTTTTATGATCGTCGGGCTGGTCCTTGCAAAGTTTTTTACAGGTTACAAGATAGGACTTTGGTTTTATCTTATTATAGCTTTTATGATAACTCTCTTTGGATATATCATATCAAAAAGAAGCAGTGAATTTAACCTAAAAAAGGATAATCTCTCAGTTAAATTTGATATGCTAAAATATTGGCATTTTTGGATATCCATTTTTCTTGTGCAACTCTCTTTTGGTATTTTTTATAGCTTTTTTACCATTTATGAAAACTCCCATGGTATTTCTATCGAGCAGATAAGCTATCTATGGAGCCTCTCAATTGTTTGTGAAATAGCTATGTTTATTTTTCAAGAGAGACTTTTAAAGTTAAACCTTACCAAAGTCATAAAATTCGCTATATTTGTGACAACTCTTAGGTGGTTTTTGCTCTACCTTTTCCCTTCCTCTATAGCGGTCGTATCACTTACTCAAACCTTTCATGCCATAAGTTTCGCTCTCTTTCATAGTGCAACTATTATCTATCTTTATAGACTATATAAACAAAAAAAGCTTGCTATGCAGTTTTATCATGGTATAAGTTACGGGCTTGGTGGATTTGCAGGATCACTTCTTGGAGGCTACTTTTACGGGGAGTATATCTTTTTGATAGCTTCGTTTATTGCTCTAATCGCACTAATCCTTGCTCCAAATTCTTCTGTTTAATTTCAGATCTTCTACTATATCCAAAACAAGTGCCAAACTCTCATAATACTCTTTAATGGTATTAAAGTCATTGAGTCTAGCAAATGGGCTAGGCTCAAACAAGTCTTTATTAAAAGCAATAGCTACAAATATCTTTGAATTTCTAAAAGATAAAAATATATCTCTTTTTGTCTTTTGCTTATATTTTAGAATCCTCTCCATCATACTGTGAGTTAAGATATATCTTGAGCTTATTTCATCATCTGCATAGACCACGAACTCTTTTTCAAATGCGGGATTATCCATCTTTATAAGTTTATCCCTGGTTGGATTATGCTCTTGTAAAAATTGTCCAAGAGTGCCAAAGAGTTTTTGTGCACTATCTGGAAGCACCAGCATATGCCTGTTAAACTCTTTATTGAGATCCGCTATAAAAAACTGCTCTTTAAAAATAGTGTGCCAATAGGTCCTGTTTTTACTCCTTGTTTTATATTCGGCTAAAATATCGGAAAACTTTATAACTGTTTTACCGATTTGCCCCTGTACTAAATCATTTCCGCTAAACCTATCTATATGTTTTTGAAAAATATTACTCCAGATGAACTCCTCTTTGGAAATTGAGCCTGTTTTACTATACTTTAATGACGGATTGATAAATTTGATAATCTTTTTTATAACCTCATCTTTAAAATCATCCCTATATCCGGATATTATCATCTTATATAAAAATCCATATACTGCTAATGATACAGCTATAACCCAGTAAAGAAGATCTACTGACTTACCACTTAAAACTCCTGACATATAGGCAAATAGACGATAAATAAGGCTATTGTAACGATAATATATCTTAAGATACGAAGTTTAGAGGCTACACTTTGCCTCTTTGTTTCAAGTTCACTAAGATGAGGGTATAACTCATCATAATAATAGTTCATTAACTCGGAGAGTTTTTTCATAATCTCAGTTAAAAAGGTCTTTTACATTTGGATTTTTTCTTGCTATCTCATCGGCTTCAAAGGGCTTCTTCCTTTTGTAGCCCATATATTTAGCCAATATATTTATAGGGAACATCTCTATGGCGTTATTGTAGTCAGTGGCTGCTTGATTGTATGCTCTTCTAGCGGCTGAAATTTGCTCCTCTATCTCGTTAAGGCTCTTTTGCAAATGTAAAAAGTTTTCATTTGCTTTTAAATTAGGATAATTTTCAACCGCAATCATTATGCTTTTTAGCACTGAAGATATCTCTTTGTTTATCTCCATCTTCTCTTCGGGAGTTATATTACTTTTTAGAGCATTGGAGCGAAGAGTCGTAATCTTCTCCAAAATACTTTTTTCGTGTTGCATATACTCTTTGACGCTTGAGACAAGATTGGGTATAAGATTATACCTTTTTTGCAAAATAGCATCAACTGAGGCAAATATATTATCTACCTGGTTTTTTCTGTTTATAAGTGTGTTGTACATAAGCACAACAAAAACAGCCACAACAACAAGCCTACAACTAGCCACATATCTGCCTCCTTAGTAACTGATGTTACGCACCCAAAACATACCTTAATAAAACAATAAAAGGTTTAGTACGAGGCAGAGTTTTGAAATCCTAGCCAAAGCTAAGATGAAAAACTCTAACGAAGTAATAAGCCTTTTATTGTTTTACCCAAAAGGCAAATAGATAAAGCATTATCTTCGTCCAAAAAATTCATCAAGTTACCTACGGGTAGCTCTCAGAATTTTTTGAACAAATCTAACACTTTCTCTATTTGTTAAGGTGTGCTTTGGGTGCGTAACATCAGTTAATAAACTATTTTAGTTTGTTTTACTTCTTGCCATCCTTTTTCTGACAGTCGGATCAAGATATCTTTTTCTTATCCTTATGCTTTTTGGAGTTACTTCTACTATCTCATCATCTTCTATCCATTCTAAAGCACTCTCCAAAGTCATCTCTCTTGGCGGGACCAGTTTTATAGCTTCATCAGCCCCGCTACTTCTGACATTTGTTAAGTTTTTGCCTTTTATCGGATTTACATCCAAGTCATTTGCTCTGGCATTTTCACCTATTATCATACCGATATAAACCTTATCTTGAGGTTTTACAAAAAGCGTTCCCCTATCTTGTAGATTAAAAAGTGAGTATCCAAGAGCTTGGCCATTTTCCATAGAGACTAAAGCTCCATTCATCCTGTGCTCAACCGTTCCGCCAAGTGGTCTAAACTCCAAAAATGAGTGATTTAATACACCCTCTCCCTTGGTATCAGTTAAAAACTGGCTTCTAAAACCTATAAGCCCACGAGCGGGTATCTCAAACTCTATCCTGGTTTGACCATCACCTGTTGGGGTCATGGAAGTCATCTCAGCTCTTCTTTTGCCAAGTTTTTCTATAACAACACCCGTAAAATCATCAGGTACGTCAACGACCAGAAGCTCATACGGCTCCATCTTTACGCCATTTTCCTCTTTTATGATAACCTCCGGTCTTCCTAAAGAGAACTCAAACCCCTCTCTTCTTAGGTTTTCAGCTAGTATGGTTATCTGCAGTTCGCCTCTACCTGAAACTTTGAAGCTTCCTTCTCCGATATTTTCATATCTCATAGCTATATTGGTCTTCATCTCGTTTTCAAGTCTCTCGGCTAGTTTATTTGCAGTAACATATTTCCCCTCGGTTCCGGCTAACGGAGAGTCATTGACGCCAAATATAACTGAAAGTGTAGGCTCCTCTATGTGCATAGGATCAAGAGGCATAGGATTGGCCGGGTCTACAAGGCTATCGCCGATATCCAAAGCTTCAAAGCCCGCAACCGCCACTATATCACCGCTACTTGCTTCATCTATATCTATCCTCTCGAGCCCCAAAAACCCTATAAGCTTACTAACTCTTCCATTTATCCTCTCACCATTACTTTTCGCAAGAAGGATATTTTGGTTTTTCTTAATAGTCCCGTTAAAAATCCTAGCGATCCCAATCTTACCTACAAAGTTATCATAATCAAGTGTAAAGACCTGTATCTGAGTTGGGTTGTCTATACTTCCTTTAGGAGCCGGCACCTCGTTTATAATGGTTTCAAAGAGGGGCTCTAGGTTATCATTATCATCGTTCATATCATACTTTGCATATCCATCTCTTGCTGCGGCGTAAATGACCGGGAACTCCAGTTGCTCATCACTCGCATCCATAGCAACAAAAAGATCAAAGATCTCATCTACCACTCTATCCGGTTCAGCTGCCGGTTTGTCTATCTTGTTTATGACAACTATGGGTTTGAGTCCCAAGGATAGAGCTTTTTTGACAACAAATTTTGTCTGAGGCATTACGCCCTCTTGCGCATCTACCAAAAGTAGCACTCCATCAACCATCTTTAAAACCCTCTCAACTTCACCGCCAAAGTCGGCGTGTCCGGGGGTATCTATGATATTTATCTTATGGTTTTTATGAATGATAGCAGTATTTTTTGAGAGTATGGTTATACCCCTTTCTCTCTCCAAATCGTTACTGTCCATAACTCTTTCATCAACCTTTTGGTGCTCTTTAAAGGTGTGAGACTGCTTTAGAAGCTCATCTACCAGCGTAGTTTTTCCATGATCAACATGCGCAATAACCGCAATATTTCTTATACTTAACACTAATCTTCCTTAATTTAACTGATCTTGCGTACCATATCACATTCATAGTAGCTTTAGTGATTTTTAGTGTGCAAGGTCAGTTCTATAAAATCACTGCATTATATCCAAAAATTCTAAAAATAAGGTCATAGGTATAAATAAATTTTTGCAGTCCATTTGAAAGTTTTAGGATGTTTGACTTAGGATTTGAGATCAGGACTATATTTAGAGATGCGGTAAATATAAGGAACGATTTTTGCTTTATGTATTGTCAGCAAATATAAAAGGTGTGATATGAATGGTTTAATACTGTTAAAAAGTACTGATCCAAAGCAACCTCTTGATCTGAAAGACATCGCCAAAGACAGTGAAGGTGATATCAAAGTTGATTTTAAAGATTTTTTATCAAATCTTCTTGTTAAGATTGATCCAAAAGATGAAAAGATTGATATAAAAGGCGCCCAACCTTCTAAAAAAAGTGAAAAAAAAGATGATAAAAAACTGCCTTTGGATAGCTTAACTTCGGAAAAAGATATACTTATAGATGATCTGTTAAAGTTTGTCAACTTCTTAAAATCCAATGGCAAAAGCGGTCATTTTCCAACTGACTCCAAGAAACTTACAGAAATATTACAAAATAAAGAGGCAGTAGCTGAATTTAAGAGTGTAAAAACTTTAAAAGAGTTGCTCAATATGGCAAAAAAGTACGATATAGAGGTAAAAAAGTTTGAGATAGCTAAAGATGACATCAAAAATAACGAAAAGGGTATATCAGGTAAGACTTTTGATATAAAAGATATAAAGTTTGACGAAATATCTGTAAAAAATGATAAAAAATTGACTCCAAGCAACGAAAAGATAATCTTTGATATAAAACTGAAAAAAGATAACGGCAAGAATGTCAAAGAAGAAAAGAGTAATATTTTATCAAAACTAATAGGTAAAAAAGAGGGTGATAAAGAGAGTATTACTGCAAAGCAGACTGAAAAAGATATAAGCTTGATGAACAAAAATAGCAACAAACATATAAATAACAATTCTACCATACATATAAATGACAAATCTGCCATACAAACTGAGGTAAAGACTGTATCTAAAGACTCCAAAGAGGGAAAAATCGACCCTGTTATATTAAAAGAAAAAACTTTAAATAAACAAGAAAAAATCATTAAAAAAGATAAAGATTCAATCTATGCACAAAAAGTCGACACAAAAGAGATAGGGACTAAGGAAGCAAAAATAACTCCAAAAAGCAGTGTAAATGTTGAGAGGACTGCTCTTAATGACAAAACTCCACAAATCGATATAAAAAAAGAGGTTAACAAAAAAGAGGTAAAAACAAAAAATATTGAAAAGGAGATATCAAAAACCAAGCAAAAAGATAAACCCGTGGAGCAACCTGTAGAAAAAAAAGAGGCTGACCATACTGTAAAAAACAGTCTCTCATCAACCCAGGAGCTAAAAGCAAAACAGAGTATATCTTCACAAAGACCGATCACTCAGACACTAAACAGCTTTGCAGATGATTTACGAGAAAGGATAGAAAATTATAAGCCGCCTATAATGAAGATAAAGATGACTCTAAACCCTAAGGATTTGGGAAGTGTTGATGTAACTATGATAAACAGAGGCAATACCCTGCAGGTAAATATCAACTCGAACTCTAATACTATGGCAATCTTTACCCAAAATCAGGCAGAGTTCAAAAACTCATTAGTCAACATGGGCTTTACAAATTTAAGTATGAACTTTAGTTCAAATGGCAACGCACAAGGTGAAAATCACCATAAAAACAGAAGTAAAAGCCGGGAAAATTTTGAAGAATCTATCGAACAGATAAATGAAGATACTCAAAGCATAGAGCTTATCATACCAAGATACATATAAAGGATAAAAGATGGTAACAGACTTAAATCAATTAGCAGGCAATCCAACCGCGAGTAGCGAAGATACAGCAGTAAATCCAAAAGGAATCTTAGGCAAAGATGACTTTATGAAGCTTCTACTAACCGAACTTCAATATCAAGATCCAACAGATCCCATGGATTCAGACAAAATACTTACTCAAACATCTGAACTGGCTACACTTGAATCGGCCGACAACACCAATAAAGCCATGCAAGCTCTTGTAGATCAACTAAAATCAGGGCAGGATTTGGGATCTGTTTCGGCCATAGGAAAGATGGGAAGTTTAGGTACCGATTCAGTGCTTCACACAAAAGATACTCAAACAAATTTTGATCTCTATTTTGATCATGATATCCAAAGCGGAACGGTTAATATCATTGACAAAGAAGGAAATACTGTAAAGACATACGATCTTCAACCACAAGATAAAGGTGTTTTAAGCTTCACTTGGGATGGCACGGACAATTCAGGCAATCAAGTAGAAACAGGAGAGTATAAGATAACAGCCAATTACAGCGACGGTGCAAGCGGAAGCTACACTGCAACCTACGGCTCATACCCTATAACTTCGGTTAAATTTGACAATGGAACATCTCTTTTAAAACTTGGGAACAACTACTACCCAATGTCAGAGATAAAAGAGATATATGAATAGGAAAAGAGGATGAACAGATCTTTTTATAATGGCGTTATAGGCATAAAGTCTCACCAAATGGGTATAGATATAGTTGCCAACAATATAAGCAATATCGAATCAACTGCCTACAAAGGTGAAGAGGCTGAATTTCAGACTATCTTTTCTCAAACTCTAACAGGCAAATACTCTCCAACAAGTAATGATGTGGGACTTGGAAGTGCTGTCACTTCAACAAAAACAAATCTCCAACAAGGTTCACTTATAAGTACTGACCATACCTTTGATATGGCACTTGACTCAGAGGGGTGGTTCGGCGTTATGAACAGGCTTGGGGAGATAAATTATACAAGAGACGGAAGCTTTAGCATAGATGCAAACGGAGACTTGACAAATGCAACAGGACTCTATCTGCTTGGTTCACTTGGAGGCAACATATCTCCAACAACTCTTCCGAAAGAGAAGCTCGATAAACTTGGCTCCGTTTATGAAAATAGGATCACAAAAGAGCAGCAGGCATACACCATTAAAGATACTGGTGAGATACCGCTTTCTGAAAATCTTTCCAAAATAAATCTACCTGATATTTTATATCTTCCGCCAAAACCAACAACTACAGTTAGCTATAGAGCCAATTTGGACCCGACCATAAAACTAGATAATAATGGAAATGAGATAGCAAACACAGAGCACTTTACAACTTCAATCATCTCTCCAAAAGGAGACAAAGATACACTTGATATGAGTTTTACAAAAGAGGTTCCGCAGCAGCAAACAGGCTCAACCTGGAATGCTGACATCAAAATACTGCACTACGAAGGTGACTACAATCCCGATCAAACTTATGATCCTTCCAAATATGTTGTCTATCCTGACCAAAACGAGGTTTACAGTATAATTGACAAACAAGAGGGTGTTTTAACATTTGATTCAAATGGTGCACTGCTTAGCAACTCAGTGCCTCCCCTTTCAAACAGCGGAACATCTCTCACGCTAAATCTTGGAACACCACTTGATCCCAACATAAGCAGTAGCGGATATGACGGACTTATCTCCATAAAAGATAACAATATCTCTCACAGTGTATCAAAAGATGGATATACAGACGGATACCTAAAAGGGTACGGATTAAATGAAAATGGTGAAATTGTAGCAGAGTTTGATAATGGAAAAAGCATACCCGTTGCAAAGATAGGAGTCTATCATTTTCAAAATGATGAGGGATTAGAGAGGATATCAGGTTCACTCTTTAAAGAGAGTGCAAACAGCGGAAAAGCATTTTTTTACAAAGATGCAAATGACAACCTTTTTAATGGTTCAAATATACTAAGCCACAAATTAGAACAAAGCAATGTCAATCTCTCAAATGCGATGACAGAGCTTATCATAATGCAAAAAGCTTATGATGCGAATGCAAAATGTATCACTACAAGCGATCAAATGATACAAAAAGCTATCAATATGAAAGTATAGTGGAACAGAATTTGCTTTATAAAAAATAGAAAACTAAAAAATTATAAAAGGATCTAAAGATGATGAGATCACTATGGGCTGGAGTATCCGGTCTAAATGCGCACCAAATAGCCATGGATGTGGAAGGAAATAATATAGCCAATGTAAATACAGCCGGCTTTAAATACTCTAGAGTAAACTTTTCTGATCTTCTAAATCAAACCTCTAAGATAGCTACTGCCCCACAGGGTGAACTTGGGGGTAAAAACCCTATGCAGGTTGGACTTGGAACTCAAGTTAGCTCTATTACAAAGATTTTTAAACAAGGCTCCATCCAAACTACCGATAAAAATACGGACCTTGCAATTCAGGGTGATGGATTTTTTGTAGTTAGTCCTGATGGAGGCAAGACTTATAAATTCTCAAGAAATGGGGATTTTGTTTTTGATGCAAATGGAAACTTTGTAGATAGTAACGGCTATATTGTTCAAGGCTGGATGAGAGATCAAAATACAGGAGAGATAGACTCAACTGCCCCTATAAGAAACATCACCATTCCGCCAGGGCTTACAACTCCCGCGAACGCATCCTCGTATATTAATTTAAAAGCAAACTTAAACTCAGGAAATCTAATAGTTAACAAATCTCCTATATATTCACTTGACTCAAGAAAGGGATGGGTAGATAAAAATGGTGATGGGGTTATGACTAGTGATGAAATTCACAATGAAAATGACTGGGGAAGTGATATTTTCAATGCAGATAAAAAACTATATGAAAGAAGTCAGGATTTTGGAGTACTATTTAATTCAACCGGAGAAGCCTTTAATCTCCAAGAGGGACAAGGAATTTGGGTAAGCTACACAAATGCAACAAATACTCAAACTATAACTGATACAGACGGCGGTAATTTAGATATTACACTCAACGGTGTAAATATAACTGGTAGCATAACAGCAGGAACTGCATCAGAAGAAGCGCAGCAAATCGCAACTCTAATTAACCAAAAAACATCAACTACAGGAGTTACAGCTACCGTTAATGGAGATAATCTAACTCTGTCTAATGATAACGGGGGTGAAACAGCAGCAACAAAAAATATACACTTAGTAGACAATGGTTCTAATATTAGTGGATTTGGCTCGGCCACCGTTGTTACTGCTTATAAATATCAATATGTCAAAAGTGGAGCATCCCCTGAACAAGGGACAGATGATACAGTAGCTAGAACTTTTACTACAACAGAAGACCTAAGAAGAGCTATGCAACATGATGCAAGACTCAATATAGACTACGATGGCAATGGAAGTGCCGAAAAAAACGATGGCGTTGAAGTTACTATTACAGATGCGGGTGAATTTGAGATTAAAAATCCAGGTGGAGACGCATTTAACTCGGATGATGGTGATGATACTGATGCAACCGATGGAAGTACATCTAATAATGATACAGCGGCTGATGATTATGATATGAACCTAAAAATAACAGCTTTGACGGATGCAACCAATAATATAGGTGCAAATGATAAATTTACCACTACCATAGCTGCACTACAGGGCAATCTCCCCACAGGAACAAATACAAGAATTTCTCAAACTATTAATGCGGCAACACATGCTTCAAGTATCGATATTTACGACTCTCTTGGAACAAAGCATACTGTTAGATTTGAATTTAGAAAAATAGGATATACTAATGATGGAGGGACACAGTGGAGTATAATTATATCGGTACCTGAACCAGGAGATATAAATGGAGGAGTCGAGCCAAAAAATATTGTAACAGGCAATATAAGTTTTAATAGTGATGGCTCACTTAGCACATACACCCCAACTAATCTAACCTATACCGCCAATAACGGTTCGGCTCCAAATCAAAATATAAATCTTCAGTTTGGTACAGCCAGCCAATTTGATGGTATGACAAGCTTTGACGCTCACTCTAATACTTCAGGTATCTCCCAAGATGGTTATCCAGGTGGTGATCTAAACGGTATAAGAGTTGACGAAACCGGAACTTTGATAGGAAGTTTCACAAATGGAAGAAGTTTTGGACTCGCACAAGTTGCGATGGCTAGTTTTACCAATAATGTTGGTTTAGAAAGT
>Ga0256840_1001938_pt1 | contig 18748 bp, 15 predicted proteins | sample 355202metaG_FD_185969 | JGI IMG/M metagenome (GOLD analysis project Ga0256840, IMG submission 185969) | Hydrothermal vent microbial communities from Mid Atlantic Ridge, Atlantic Ocean - 355-202 | ecosystem: Environmental > Aquatic > Marine > Hydrothermal vents | place: Atlantic Ocean: Mid...
CTTTATTTTCCATCATATACGTTACCGCTGCATCATAGTTATCATCTGTTTCTTGTTTGGTTGCACAAATAGGTGATTTGTAGCCTTTTTCTTCTGCACGTTCACGCTCTTTTTCCATATAAGCTCCACGAACCAATTTCATACCAACATAAAAACCTTGTTCTTGCGCTCTTTGATGTAATTTTTTTAAATAATCTAATCTATCCCAACGATACATTTGTAAAGTCCCAAATACAATAGCTCTATTTTTATTGTATTTTACCATCATTTTTTCAATTAAATCGTCTGCTGCTGTTTGCATCCAACTTTCTTCTGCATCAATAAGTAAAGGAACATCATTCTCATACGCCTTTTTGGCAACGGCATCAAAGCGAGCTTCTATCCTACTCCATTCTGCTTTTTCATCATCTGTCATTGGTGTGTTTTCGGTTACTTTTTGATAGATTTCAAAACGTCCAAAACCTGTTGGTTTAAATACTGCAAACGGAATACTTTCTTTTTCCTTTACAAAATCTAATATTTTTAACGTTTTTTCTAAGGCATAATCAAATTGTTCTTCGGTTTCTTTGCCTTCTACCGAATAATCTAAAATAGAATGTACATTTTTAGCATACATTTTTTCAATGGTGTCCATACAATCTTCTTCGGTTACTCCTCCACAAAAATGGTCAAAAACCGTAGCTCTAATTAAATGTTCCACAGGTAAATGAGCCTTTAAAGCAAAATTTGTTACCGCAGTACCAATACGTACTAACGGCTCTTTTTGTATCATTTTAAACAAAAAATAAGCACGTTCTAATTCACTATCCTTTTTTATTGCAAAAGCAATTTCTGTATTCTGAAAAATATTTTCCATTAGTATAAATTTGATGCACAAAATTAGCCAAATTGTAGTAATAAAAAGTGATATAAATCAAAAAAAAATGTAATTTGCAATCCGTTATTAACCATACTATGAAATTAATTAAAGCTACAAACTATTCCATTATTTTTGATCAAGAGGACTATTCATTATTAGCTATTTTATTACAAGAAGGTGATTATTCATCCTTTTTTGTTTTGGTAGATGAGCATACCAAAGAATTTTGTTTACCTATATTTAATACTAAAATTGATTTACCTTATGAGTTAATTACAATTCCTTCAGGCGAAAGCCATAAAAACCTAGAAACTTGTACTAATGTTTGGAATAAATTGGCTGCATTAGGAGCTAATAGAAAAAGTGTTTTAATTAATATTGGTGGTGGAATGCTTACCGATATTGGTGGATTTATTGCAAGTACTTTTAAACGAGGAATGCCTTTTATTAATATTCCAACCTCACTTTTAGGAATGGTTGATGCGTCGGTTGGTGGAAAAACAGGTATTGATTTTAACGGATTAAAAAATCAGATTGGTTTGTTTGCAAATCCAGAAATGGTAGTGATTGACACAGAATACCTCAACTCTTTACCACTACGTGAACGTATTTCTGGAATGGCAGAAATTATTAAATATGCACTTACTTATGATGCCAATTTATGGGAAAATATTAAACTGAATTTTACGACTAGAAAAACAAGAATATCGGAATTTGTTCATCGTTCTATCGAAATAAAAAACGAAATTGTTCTTAAAGATCCTAAAGAACAAAACTTACGAAAAATATTAAATTACGGTCATACCATTGGTCATGCTGTGGAAACTTTTTTTCTGCAAAGTAAAAACAAACAGACCTTAACTCATGGCGAAGCAGTGGCTATTGGATTGGTTTGTGAAACCTATATTTCTAATAAATTATATAATTTTCCTAAAAGGGAATTGACCTTACTCAAAAAACATATTCATAAATTATTTGGAAAAATACACCTTGATAAAACAGACTACAAAGCCATTTTAGATTTAATGAAACACGATAAAAAAAATATTCAAGGTGAAGTCCGTTTTGTTTTGTTAGAAGACCTTGCTAAAACTAAAATTGATTGTGTGGTAGAAACAACATTGATTGTGGAAGCATTAGATTATTACAATTTGCAATTTTTTTAACCACATAGACACATAAGAAAATATAGTAATTCGTGGTTTTTAAACACATAGGAACATAGGTAACATAGTAATTAGTGAAAATCTGTGGTTTTTAAACACATAGACACGGTAGCAACATTAACTCATAACAAAAATTAATAAATATTAAAAAAAATAAATTAAGATATACGGATTTTTTAAGACCTCACAGGTTTTAAAAACCTGTGAGGTCTTTTAAAGAGCAATACTTTTTCAAAAAAATGAAGGCAACATATACTTTAGATCAACTACCAAAAATTGCAAAAAAAATTATTTCGCATACTAAAAATAAAAAAACAATCCTTTTTTATGCTGAAATGGGTGCAGGAAAAACAACACTTATTAAAGAAATTATTAAACAGTTAGGTGTAACAGACAATGTAAGTTCACCAACTTTCTCGCTTGTGAACGAATATTTTTCAGAAAAAAACGGACTAATATATCACTTTGATTTTTACAGAATTGAAGACGAAGAAGAAGCCTTAGATATGGGAATTGACGATTATTTTTATGCCAATGCTTGGTGTTTTATAGAATGGGCAGAACGTATTGAAAATTTAATTCCGTTAGACTCTTGCGTTGTAAACATTGATATTGTTGATGAGCAAACTAGAACAATAACCCTTAATGAATAATGAGTGTAGCAATTAGATTAATTCAACCAAACGATAATAAAACTATTGCGAGTATCATTAAAAGTGTTTTAACCGAACTCAATTACAATTTAAAAGGTACTGCGTTTTACGATAAAGAAACAGACAATATGTTTGAGGCTTATCAAAGTAAAAAGGCTGTTTATTATGTTGCTATTCTTAACAATGAGATTATTGGAGGTTGTGGAATAAATCAATTAACTAATTAAGATTCAACTATTTGTGAATTGCAAAAAATGTATATACTTCCTCATGCTAGAGGGGAAAAAATTGGACAACAATTAATTACTAAATGTATTGATTTTGCTAAAAAAACGGATTATAATATTTGCTATTTAGAAACATTCCCAAAAATGTTTGCTGCCATACATTTGTATAAAAAAAATGGTTTTTATCAATTAAAAAACGCTTTAGGCGACACTTGTCACTATGCTTGTAATGTTTGGATGCAGAAAGATTTGTAAATCTATCAATTAGAACATAATAAAACCACTAATAAAAACGTTAAATTAAATACAATTAATTGTTTTTTAACCAAAACTAACTTATTTTTATAATTATTTGTACAAATAATAAAAACCTAAACTATGAAAAAAATTACTTTATTAATCGCATTTATTACAATTTCAGTTTATTCACAAACTCAACAATTAGACCAAATAATTGGACAAAGTTTAGACTTAACAGACACTTGGGTAGATAGTTTTAAAATGGATTTTACTTACAATTCAAATCATATTTGCACAGATGAAATAGCTTATGAAAAAAACGAATCAAACCAATGGGTTCAAATTCAGCAAATTCAATATACGTTGGATGCTAATAACAGAGTAACTGAAATTCTTACAGTAGAAACAGGAGAAAATCCTATAAAAGAATTATTAACTTATAACAGCAATAATAAAATAATCGAACGTCTATATCAAAATTGGAATTCATCAACCAATCAATTTGAAGACTCATATAAACACGTCAATAGCTACGATTCTAACACTAATCTCAAAATAGAAACTATTCGTTTTTTTTGGGACGGAAATTTGAATACTTGGAAGCAAGAGTTAAAGTCAGAAATCCAGTACAATTCAAATAATCTTATTGAATTAATGACTCTATATGAATACAATGATGCAGGTAATGATTGGTTTTCTTATGGAGAGGAAAAATACACTTTTCAATACAACACCAATAATAAACTTACAAACAAAACATATTTTGAAAATGATAGCGGAAATTGGATTGCTCTAGAAATAGACAATTATACTTACGATGCTAATTCAAATGTATTAGAACATACATATTTGCTTTGGGAGGATAGCCTCCAAAATTGGATGGAAGATACTAAAGATGAGTTCAATCAATATGATAATTCTTTCACGCTGAGTGATTTAATTTTACCATACAGTTTAACTAATGCTCCTGAAGATGAAGAATCTACACTATTATGGTTTAACCATAAATTATTACATATTGATTCATATTATGATAATGAATTAGTAGAGAAAGATAATCTAATATATACAGACATCACTGCTTCAACTAATGATTTTTTAGAAGAAATGGTTTCTATTTATCCTAATCCTTTTAATGATTATGTTACTTTCAACTTAAAAAATTCTAAAATAAATCAAATAAAAATAACCGATATTCAAGGAAGAACAGTTTATCAAAACAATTTTCTTTCTAATGAAAAAATAAATCTTAATCAATTACAAGAAGGTGCTTATTTTTATACTATAAACAATGTTTTAAAAGGAAAACTTATTAAAAAATAGCAAATTCTAAATTATCGTTAATACTTTTAAAAATCCTTTATTTTATAATTGTTAATAACAAATTCTAAAAACTAATTGCTAGAAAATATTTATATTCTATTTTTGTAAATGAATTTTTAAAACAAGTTTAGAAAAATCTTTTAAAAAGGTATTTTAGAAATAGTAAATTCTGAAATATTTTCAGAATGACAATGACAAACAAAATTATTACCTTTTGGTAAGATAGAGGTTATACAAATATGGAACAATTTATAGTATCGGCAAGAAAATACAGACCTCAGCAATTTGCTGATGTGGTTGGGCAACAAGCCATAACCAATACGCTAGAGAATGCTATAAAATCAAATCATTTAGCGCAAGCTTTACTTTTTACTGGACCTAGAGGCGTTGGAAAAACTACCTGTGCTAGAATTTTAGCCAAGCGTATTAACGAAGAAAGCATGGGCGAAATCAAAGAAGATGAAGATTTTGCTTACAATATTTTTGAATTAGATGCTGCTTCAAACAACTCTGTTGATGATATTAGAATGCTTACTGAACAAGTGAGAATTCCACCTCAAATTGGCAAATATAAAGTCTATATTATTGATGAGGTACACATGTTGTCTTCTGCTGCTTTTAATGCGTTTTTAAAAACTTTAGAAGAACCACCAGCACATGCCATTTTCATCTTGGCAACTACCGAAAAACATAAGATTATTCCAACCATTTTATCTCGTTGTCAGATATTTGATTTTAAACGAATTGGAGTTCTTGATATTAAAAACTATTTACACAAAATAACCAAAGATGGAGGTATAACTGCCGAAGATGATGCACTTCACATCATCGCTCAAAAAGCAGATGGTGCTTTACGTGATGCTTTATCCATTTTTGATAGAGTAGTAAGTTTTTGTGGTAAAAATTTAACTCGAGAGGCTGTTACAGAAAACTTAAATGTTCTAGATTACGAAGCATATTTTAATATCACCAATTTAATCCTAAATAATGATATTCCTAATTTACTTTTAGCCTATAATGATATTTTAGCTAAAGGCTTTGATGGACATCATTTTATTGTAGGATTAGCCTCACATTTTAGAGATTTACTTGTTGCAAAAGACAAAGAAACATCAGTATTACTAGAAGTTGGTGATAAAACAAAAAAACAATATTTAGAACAAGCAATAAAAACAGATATTCGCTTTTTAATTCAAGGTATTGATCTTGCAAACACTTGTGATTTACAATACAGAACAAGTAAAAATCAGCGTTTATTAGTAGAACTCTGTTTAATGCAACTTGCCTCAATCACTCTTAATGCAGATTCGTCGGCAGACAAAAAAAAAAGTCCCGTAACTACATAATTCCTGCTTCACATTTTAAATCTCAACTTGTAACAGAAAAGATTGATGTTTCTATAGAGAATAAAGAGAAGAGAGAAGAGAGAAAAGAGAAAAGAGAAGAGAGAGAAGAGATAATAGAGGAGAGAAAAGATAAAGTTAATGTCGTGAAAAACGAGCAACCTCGGCGTCATTCTGCGTTATCACTTAAAAGTTTAACGGAAGAGTTGGTTTCTACAAAAAAGAAAAAAGAAGTAAAAATTGACTACAATAGCTTACCTAGTAATCCGTTTACAACAGTACAATTACAAGAATTATGGAAGCAAAACATTGCTAACTATCATAAAAAAGGAGAAAAATTATTGGCTTCTTTAATGAGTAGTTGCTTACCTATTGCTGCTGGAAATTTGTTAAAAATGGAAGCTCCAAACAAATTAATTAAAGTAGATTTAGAAAAAGCAAAACCCAAAATTTTAGGAGTTATAAAAAAAGAACTTCAAAATTATAAAATAGATTTTGATATTTCTGTTAATGAAAAAGTAGAAAAAAAATTCGCTTATACTCCACAAGAAAAATATGCTTACCTCAAAGATAAAAATGAACTCATTAGTGTTTTAAAAGCTAAGTTTCATTTAGATGTGTAGCGATAATCTAGCCATGAATTATTCTGATTGCTATATACTTATTGTGGTTTTATTTCCAGCTGATTGCGTAGATTTTCGCAGAAGTATATGAAGTTTAGCCTCAAATTACACAGATTTACACGAATTTATTAAAGTGTGAAATTCTCACAGATTATTATGTTTTTCTATGTGACTATTGTGGTTTTATTTCCCGCTGATTGCGTAGATTTTCGCAGACTGTATGGATAAAACTGTATGTTTATAAAACACGGATGTTACGGATAACACAGAGTTGCACTGATTCTTTGCCCCGAATTTTCACAGAGTTGCACGAATTTATTAAAGCGTGAAATTCTCACAGATTATTATGTTTTTCTATGTGGCAATTGCGGTTAAAATTTCCCGCAGATTGCGCAGATTTTCGCAGAAGTGTATGGAGTGTAACCACTAATTACATTGATTCTCTAGAAAAAATTAACACCTATTTCCATACAGCTTAGTGTTCTCTGTATCTTCTATGTGTTCGTAGTGGTTAAATTCATCACAGTTCACGTAGAATTAAGCCACAACTTCCACGTACTCTTTATTTCCCAGACATTAAGCTAGACAACAACTTTGTTTTAGGAAACTGATCAAAAATAATTTTTAAAAACACCGTTATTGGTATGGATAAAATCATTCCTGGAATTCCCCATAAAAATCCCCAAAACATCAACATTACTAAAATGGTAATTACATTAATAGAAAATGATTTTCCCATAAAAATGGGTTCTAACATTCCTCCTATTACAACCTCTACCAAAGTAATTGTTAAAATAAAAAACAATAAGGTTCCAGGAGCATTAATTTCAATTAGAGCAAAAGCAGCCAAAAGAATTACGGCAACAACAGAACCTATCATCTGTACAAAATTTAAAGAAAAAGCTACCAAACCCCAAAAAATAGGAAAACTCACATCAAATACCATACAAGCAATGGTAAAACCTAAGCCTGTAAAAAAACTCAAAATAAATTTTACTTTAATAAACGTAATAATATCTTTCTCTACTTTATAAATAACCTTAGTTGATGTATATCTTTTTTTAATTAAAATCCTTTGCAATATGTCATGTAGATTTAAAGATTCAGACAATAATAAAACAGCAAAAAACAAGGTCATTAAAAACATAGAAACTGAATTTTTAGCAGCATTAACTCCTGTTTTTAAAAACTGATTGAAATTTATTTGTTCTAAATAATATTTTGAAACACTCACTCCTTTAGGTCTTTCAATATGAAAATAATCTTCAATTGATAAAACTAAATGATAGATTTTAGCATCCGCTTTTTCAAAAAAATCAGTATTTGAAGCCAATATCTCTTTACTAGACAAGCTTACAACTACACTAAACAGTCCAATAAATAAAAACATAATAAGTATTATTATAAAAATATTCAGCACTTTGGGTATTTTTTTCTTTTGCAACCACCTAATTATTGGCCATAATAAAATTGCAATAAAGAGCGAAAATGCCAACGGAATAAAAATAAACGACAACAATTTTAACACAAAAAACAGTATTGGAAGTGCAATAATTAGGAGTAATATATTTGTTGTTCTTAATTTATCCATAATTTATTTACTTACCAATTTTAATATAAAAAACCCAACAATACCTGCAATTACAGAACCAATAATAATTCCTATTTTAATAGTGTCAATTCGTAATGTATCACCTGCAAAAGCCAAATTATCAATAAAAATAGACATGGTAAATCCAACTCCTGCAATAGCTGAAATCCCTAAAATATGCTTGAAATTTACTCCTTTGGGAAGTTCAGTAATTTTTAATTTAACACCTAAATATGAAGCCAACGCAACACCAACAAATTTACCTACAAAAAGACTAAAAGCAATATTAAACATTAATGCGTAATCAAAATTAATTTTTGTATCAATAAGCACTCCTGCATTCGCTAAAGCAAAAACGGGTAAAATAAAATAAGCTGACCAGTTATGTAGTTGATGTTCTAGGTATTGCAAAGGAGAACGGACTTCTGCTGTTAATTCCTCTAAATTTTCAATTTGAACTAATTGGTCTTTTGATAGAATTTGCTCATTTTCAGAAGATTTTTCTCCAATAATTTTATGAGAAATAGAAGACAACATATCTGAAAACAAACTAAAATCTACTTTTTGTCGGATAGGAATAGTAAATGCCAATAAAACACCTGCAATAGTAGGATGAATTCCTGATTTTAAGAATAATAACCAAACAATTACAGCAACAGGAATACTCAATTCTTTAGAATATTTACCTTTTATAGTTAAGAAACCAAGAAACAAAACAAGTAGTAAAGCGTATAAAATTAACATCCATTTAATGGAAACACTATAAAAAATAGCAATTACCAATACTGCCGCAATATCATCAATAATAGCAAAAGCAGTTAAAAATATTTTTAAACTTAGAGGAACACGTTTTCCTAAGAGACTTAAAATAGCCAACGCAAAAGCAATATCGGTTGCCATTGGAATTCCCCATCCTTTCACTGTTTCGGGGTTTTGATTCAAGACCAAATACACAATAATAGGTACAATAACTCCTCCTAAAGCTGCTATTAAAGGGAAAGATGCTTTTTTTATGGAATTAATTTCTCCAATTAAAAGTTCTCGTTTTAATTCTAATCCTATTAAAAAGAAAAATATAGCCATTAAACCATCGTTTACCCATAAAATTAAGGGCTTTCTCAATTCAAAATCATGAAAACTAAATCCTAATTTTAATTGCCATAATTCATTATAGTAATGACCAAAAGGTGAATTTACCCATAATAAAGCGATGATAGTTGCTCCAAAAAGTAAAATACCACTAAAGCTTTCTACTTTTATAAATTTTTGTAACGGTGTACGTAATATTTGTTTTAACATATTTTTTAATTTAATTCTTCTCCTATATAAATGAGTTTATTTCCTTTTTCTATCTTGTCCATATCTAATGCGTTTGCATGAATAATTCTTAAATCTCCATTCTTTATTTTTATAAACAAGGTTACAATATTGTCATTTTTGTCTGCCTTCTCTATTAAACTTTTATAATGTGATTTAGACTCAATTTCTGTTTCGTGAATTTGTTGATTTTCCCTCACAATATCTGCCAATTTTACAAAGTCATCTGTATGAGAAAATAAACCTTCTTCTGGATTTAATTTATGGTCATTTTTTTCTTCTGTGGTTATTAATCTAAAACTTCCGTGCTCTCCAAATCGTTCTCTAAATCGATCAATACAATGATTATTCACTTCTAAATTAGGTGTTAAAGCCATTAAATAACCAATATCTGTTAGTTCAATATTATTTTCTAATTCATCAGAAAAAACATCTTCATGAATTGCTTCAATTCCTAATTCTTTAGCTTTTTGAATATGCTCAAAATTAGAATCTACCAATACAACATGACGGTTGTTATCACTTAAATATTTAGCAATAATTCTAGAAAACTCCCCTGCTCCAACAATTAAAACACCATTTGATTTCTTTAAAAATACGCCTAATAATTTAGCGACAAACCTAGCAGTAGTAGCATTTAACAAAACTGTCCCTAGAACAATCATAAACACTAAAGGCGTAATAAATTCAGCATTTTTAACACCTAAATTCACCAATTTTAATCCAAATAATGAAGCAATTCCTGCGGCAACAATACCTCTTGGACCAACCCAACTAATAAATAATTTTTCTTTAGTTTTAAGACTTGAATTTATAGTACTTAAAAAAACACCTATTGGTCTAATTAAAAATACAACTACCAAGAACAACCACAAGGTATTCCATTGATAAATAGCAATTAAATCAGCAATATTAATATTTGCCGAAAGCAAAATAAACAAGATCGAGATCAATAAAATACTTAAAGTTTCCTTAAAATAAAGCAAATCTTTTAAATTTGGCAAACCAATGTTACCAATAACCATTCCCATAACAACTACTGCTAACAACCCAGATTCGTGTGCAAAAGTATCAGACAATACAAACACACCCAAAACCATTGCTAAAGAAAAGGCGTTTAATAAATAATGTGGTATTAATTTCTTTTTGATGAAATAAACCATTGCATGAGCAAAAGTAAATCCAAAGGTAGAGCCAAACAGTACAATTTTACCAAATTCAATTAGTGCCGTTTTGGTAAAAGCATGTCCTTCTTCAACACTTATAAATTCAAATACTAATACTGCAACTAAAGCTCCTATAGGATCAATTAAAATCCCTTCCCATTTTAAAATAGCAGAAATATCACGCTTCATAGGTATATTACGCAAAATAGGTGTAATTACCGTAGGACCAGTTACAATAATTAATGCTGAAAATAGAAAAGAGATTTCCCATGACAAATTAAAAATATAAAAAACGGCAATAGCTGCTCCAATAAAAGTAACTAAAGAACCAACGGTAATTAATTTTGTGATAACAGAACTTACATTTTTAACTTCGTTTAATTTTAAGGTTAAACCACCTTCAAAAAGGATAATACTAATAGATAAAGACACAAAATAAAACAAACTATGTCCTGGAAATAATCCTTTTGTACCATTCCAAATAGGCTCTAACCATTTAGAACCATCTTCGGTAAACAAAGTAGAAATAGGTCCAATGAGTAAGCCAATTAATAATAAAGGTAAAATTGCAGGTATTTTAAAACGCCAAGCAAACCATTGCGCTAAAATTCCGAATATTATTACACTTGCTAATTCTATCATAATTTATTTTTTAATTGTTTTAAAAACCATTTCATTATAAAAAGTAGCAATGGTATCTTCTACTTTAGCATTATCAGTTAAGGAAGGCAAATGGTTAATATAATATTGTTGCTGTTGTGCTCCTTCAATAACTGTAGTAACTAACATGTGAGCATATTTAAAATTTGGATTGATTTTCAAAATCAAATCAGCTACTTTATTAATTACTTTTTTATACGATTCAAAACAACCGTTTTCATTTTCTTTATCCACATTTTTTGTATGGATTGCCTTAGACGATTCGGTAATGATGATTTTATTCAATAAAATTTCATTCACATACAAAATTGCTTCATCTTCTTTGGTGTCTTTTGTTAATATATCAATAGCATTTTTTAATTTTATTATTGATGAATCTATATTAACGGTAGCCATATAAATTTTATAGAACATCCAATTCCAATACCAACTCGTTAAATACAACAATAACTGATGCTTATTTTCAAAATAACGATACACAGAGCTCTCTGTGGATTGTATTTGAGTACTCAATTTTTTAAACGTAAACTTTTCAAAACCAAGCTGATTAATCATTTCAATACTCGTTGTGATTATTTTCTGCCCTAGTTTTGAAGAATCTGGATTTCGAACATATAATTGCTCTTCCACTTTTATTAAAACACCTAAATCATCCATATTATATTGATATTTTTGCAAATATAGTAGTATTACTATCATAAACAAATGTTTTACTACTTTTTTTTTAGATTCAATAATAAATTAGTATTAATCAAAAATTATTTTATCTTTATCCAAAATAAAAAATAAACTCATTGGATTTTAAAATACTCATAACATACTTAATAGGATTTTTGATTGTTTCTATTGCAGCAGAAAGGATATCAAAGGTATTTCAAAAAGTAAATTTTCCTATCATTACAGGATTAATTATTACTGGAATTATTGGAGGTTCTTCTTTTTTAAATTTTATCACCGTTAGAGAAGTTGGGAAATTAAATTTTCTAAATCAAATTGCTTTAGCGATTATTGCTTTTTCCGCTGGATCTGAATTGTATATAGATGATTTACGAAGCAGGATGAAAAGTATAAAATGGATGACTATTGGTCAATTATTCATCACTTTTTTCATCACTACTTTTGTGGTGTATTTTGCAAGTGACTATATTCCGTTTATGTCAAAAATGCAAGTAACTCATAAGATTGCAGTTAGTATTTTATTTGCAACTATTTTTGTTGCTCGTTCACCTTCATCAGCTATTGCAATTATTAAAGAAATGCGAGCTAACGGTCCGTTTACAAAAACAGTTTTAGGAGTTACCGTTTTTATTGATGTTTTGGTTATTATTTTGTTTGCTATTACGTTTTCAATTGCAAAAGCCTTTATCAATAATGAAACTATTGACGCCTTCTTTTTTGTTATTTTATTAATAGAGCTTATCATTTCCTTTGGATTAGGTTTTTTATTAGGAAAATTACTACAAATACCATTTAATTTAAACATCGATCACAAAATAAGAATGGTTTATATTGTGCTTATTGGTTTTGGAGTTTATTTATTTACGGATTATGTGCAACACCACACAGCACATTATTTTGGTCATGAAATTGTTTTAGAACCTTTACTAATCAGTATTATTGGAAGTTTTGTTTTAACGAATTACAGTAAACACCGTTTAGAATTTGCGGAATTAATAGAAGAAATAAGTCCTACAATTTATATTGTGTTTTTTACTTTGGTTGGCGCTTCATTATCCATTCAAACCTTAATGAGCGTATTTGGAGTTGCAGTTGCGCTTTTCTTTTTAAGAATGATAAGCATGTATTTTGGAGGAATTGTTGGTGTACTATCAGCAAAAGACCCAAAATCATTTATGCACATTTCATGGATGCCTTATGTACCTCAAGCTGGAGTTGCCTTAGGTTTAGCCACAATTATTGCACATGAATTTGGAGCTTGGGGTTCTCAATTTGAAACTATTGTAATTGCCATGATTGTATTAAACCAGCTTATTGGACCACCATTATTCAAATGGTCTTTAAATAAAGTTAAAGAGAGCCATTTAAAAGCTAAATTAACCTTAGCAACAAGTACACGAGATGCCGTAATATTTGGAGTAGAAAGCCAGTCAATAGCTTTGGCCACACAATTACAAAAACACAATTGGAATGTTAGAATAGTGTGTATGGACGATTATGATACCAACGATGCAAAAAATCATGAAATTATTTCTTTACATAGTAACCAACCTAGTTTTGAAGACCTAAAATCCTTACAATTAGAAAATACGGAAGCAGTGGTACTCATGCTTAGCGATATTAAAAATTTACATTTAGCCAATCTTATTTATGAGAATTGTGGCACAAAAGAAATTATTGTCCGTTTAAACAATAGAGCTTATTTTGAACAGTTTCATGAACTTGGCGCTCTAATTATTGAACCTGCAACTGCTATGGTTGGTTTACTAGACCATTTTGTACGCTCTCCAAACGCTGCTTCTCTATTACTTGGTATGGATGAAGGTCAAGAAACAATGGATGTAGAAATTAGAAATAATGACTATCACGGCTTACGAATTAGAGAATTACGTTTGCCAACGGATATTATTATCCTTTCTATCAAACGAAACAACCAATTACTTATGACACACGGTTACACCAGATTACGTCTTGGTGATGTGCTTACTCTTGTAGGAAAAGAAGAGAGTTTAGAAGATATTAAAGTGAAATTTGAAGAGTGAGGAAGTAAGACGGAAGACTGAAGACTGAAGACTGAAGACTGAATACTGAATACTAAAAAAATGAACTTAAAATCTCTCCACATCATTTTATATGTTTCTAATCAAGAGCAAAGTACTAAATTCTATACAGAATTACTACAAAAACAGCCTATATTAAATGTTCCAGGAATGACAGAATACCAACTCAACAAATTTACTAAATTAGGTCTAATGCCAGAAGATGGTATTGCAAAAATCATTCAAAATATGCCTCATCCAAATTTAGCAAATGGTATTCCAAAATGCGAATTGTATTTATTTGTAAATGATGTAGAAAAAACTTTTCAAAAATCACTAAAACTAGGCGCAAAAGCAATAAATTTGCCACAACAAAGAGATTGAGGAGATTTTGTAGCTTATGTTTCAGATTTTGATGGAAATATTTTAGCCTTTGCAAATAACTCTTAAAATATAAGGCAAAAATATTGTACACAAAACTCCGCTAAAAACTAAGGACTAAAGACCAAAAACCATGCTTGGATTAAAATCAGACACCAATAAAAATTGGGTAAAAATAGCCGAAGAAAATTTAGAAAAATTATTAACCGATCATGCATATGCAGAGCAAAAAGCTGCAGGAGCTGCCGTATCATTGATTATTAACTACTCCGAAGAAACAGAGATGGTACAGAAACTTTCTGCTCATGCCATTGAAGAAATGGAACATTTTAAAATGGTACATGATTTAATGGTTTCAAGAGGAATGACTTTAGGAAGAGATCAAAAAAGCAATTATGTAAAGCATTTAACTAAATTCTTTCCCAAAACTAAAGACCGTCAAGAAGCCTTAATTAGCAGATTGCTAATTGCTGCTTTAATTGAAGCAAGAAGCTGTGAGCGTTTTAAGGTTTTATCAGATAATCTCAAAGATAAAGAATTGGCAACATTTTTTAGAGGATTACTTGAATCAGAAGCTGGACATCATACTATGTTTTTAAAATTTGCACGTCAGTATCAAGATAGAACTATTGTTAATGAAAAATGGGACAAATTACTTTCTTATGAAGCTGAATATATGCAAGAAATGGGTAAAAAACCACTTGTTCATGGGTGAGGGAGAATTGTTTTATAATTCACCTTTTTCAAAATTTAAGTTAAGTAATTCGTTATTTATACCAAGTACATTTTGAAATAGAATTGGTATCATTGATGAGTAAAAATCTATTTATAGCCTACGTTATGGATCTATTTTTCGAAGAAAAGGAGTGATAAAATAAACGATTTATTAGGCTTATTTTAATGTGTATTTGGTATTAGATAACCCTAACTAAAAAAGTTTTCATAACGTAAAACAAAGGGCGTACTTATATTGAGGCAGCTTTAGTTAAGATAGACAAACATCTATTTTATAGTAAGTATTGAAAATGGGCATATTCCTAATATTGTCGTCAGTAAGCATTGCAACTGAAAGTCTTTTTCAAATTTAAAAGTATAAAAAACAATTTATAAACTTATTATAATGAATAGTTAATATAATTAACTATATTTGAAAAATAGCTTTTGGTTCTTCTATAACAAACTACTACACTATATGAAAAAAACATTTTTTCTTCTTATATTTTTTGTATCCATATCTTGTTATACACAAAACAAACAATTAATCGATAGCTTAAAGCAAGTAATTATTACTTCAAAAAACGATAGCGTTATTATGCACACATATAATAAATTAAGACGTGCTACTTATTATTCTAATGCTAAAGCTTCTAAAAAACATACTGAAAAATATTTAGAATATGCTGAGAAAATAAAAGATTCACATAATATTGTTTTGGCTCATTTTTATTTAGGTAACGCCAATGTAATGAGTGGCGATTACGAAAAGGCTTTGAATAAATACCTAATCGCAGCAAATTATTATGAACGAAAAAAGGACTCTAATAGATATGCTTCTGTATTAAATTCGCTTGGTGCTATACACGAAAAAACAAAAAACGATTCTCTCTCGTTATATTACTATAAATTAGCTAGAAAAGTGGGGAAATCTATTAAAGATTTTAAACGAAGTGGTATTGCTTCTATTAATATTAGTAATATTTATAATAATATGGGAGATCTTAAAAAAGCACTTTATTTTTCTGAGGATTCGGTTAAAGACTTAAAAAAACACGATAGTTATCAATCCTTTTTAACACTTGCAGAAATTAATTTGGCTTCCATTTATAATAATAGTAATAACTACAAAAAAGCTAACATGCTGTATAATAAATTACTAAAAAAGATAGATAGCACTAAAGATTTATATAGCTATGCAGGTATATTATCAGGTAAAGGAATTGCTTTGTCTAGGCAAGGTGCTGTAAAAAGAGCCAGACCTTTTTTAGAAAATGCCTATCAAAAATTTAAAACCAATCATTTTACAGATGAGTATTTTCAAATGATTCCAGAACTTATTTCAGTTCATAAAAAATTAAATAATACCAATAAAGTTATCGATTTATATGAAGAATATATCACTTTAAAGGATTCTATTTTAAATAAAGAACAAGATAAAAACATTGCAAATGCTATTCAAAAATACGAAACTGAAAAAAAAGATGCACAATTAAAAGTTTTAACTTTAGAAGCCGAAAAAAATGAACAACAAAAAAAGTTTTATTTATATTTAGGCTTGTCAGGTTTGCTTATTATTGGTCTTATTAGTTTTCTTTTATATAAAAACAATAAAACTACTAAAATATTAGCTTTAAAAAATTTACAATTAAATAAAGCCTTATCCGATAACGAAACATTACTTAAAGAAACACATCATCGTGTAAAAAATTCCTTGCAAATGATTTCTAGTCTGTTATACTTACAATCGGAAAATATTGAAGATAAAAAAGCGGCATCATCGGTAAAGGATGGACAAATTAGAGTTAAATCTATGGCTTTAATTCATCAAAAATTATATCAAAAAGACAATTTAACAGGTGTTGAAGTTTCCGATTACATTAATGATTTGGCAAAGAGTGTTTTTCAATCGCATAATATACTTAATGATGCTATTGAATTAAAAATTGATGTAGCTAAAATGATTTTAGATATTGACACCATTACACCTATTGGAATCATTATAAATGAACTTATCGTAAACGCTTTAAAACATGCTTTTACCGAAAAAAACAAAACACCTATTATTACTATTTCATTGCATAAAAAAGATAATAAATTAATATTAAAAGTACAAGATAATGGAAAGGGATTTACTTCAACTACAAAAAAAGAAAAATCATTTGGTATGAAATTAATCAAATCGTTATCACGTAAGCTAAAAGCAGATTTTTCTATTGAAAATAAAAATGGAACTTTAATAACCTTAATCATAAAACGATTTATTATAAAATAATGACAAAGCGTATTTACATTGTAGAAGACGAACCTTTAATTGCCGATAGTATAGCACACGCACTAGAAAAAGAAGGTTATAAAGTTTGTGGTATTGCAGATAATGCAAAGGAAGCTTTATATGATATTGATGACTTACAACCAGATTTAATATTGTTGGATATTAATTTAATTGGTAGTATTACAGGTATAGAATTAGCAGAAAAGATAAATACAAAATTTAAAATTCCGTTTATATTTTTAACTTCTTTGTCGGATGAAAACACCATAAATCAAGTAAAAAAAACAAATCCTTCAGGTTTTATAAGTAAGCCGTTTAACGAAACAGGCTTGCGTTCTAATATAGAAATTGCTTTATTCAAATTCAATCAAAAAAAGGAAGAAAAGAAATTAGTACAAAATTCGTTTTTTATAAAAAATAAAGGCGAATTAATAAAAATTAACAAAACGGAAATTAATTATATTGAGGCTTATGACAATTACTCCAAATTAATTTGTGAAAAAAAAGAGTTTTTATTGAGTTTTACACTTAAAAATGTTACCGAAAAGTTAAACGATAAACGCTTTGTTCGTGTGCATCGTTCGTATCTAATTAACAGTAATAAAATTCAGTCGCTTTTTGATGGATATGTTTTTATTGCAAATAAAAAAATCCCAATTGGAAAATCGTATAAAGCGGATTTAATGAAATATATTTCATTATTGTAATTTATTTACTCAAAAAAAAGTACCATTCACTAAAAAAACGTTTGGTGTTCACCAAATAACACCTTTACTAAACCTTTATTAAACATACCTTTACATCATTATAACCAAAAATAATGATTGTCAAAAGCATTTCTACATCTAAAAATTTCACTATTCATACAGAAAATAACACTGTTTGTACTATTGAAATTACAACTTATTTAGGAACAACTGTATTTAAAGATACGATTACTCCTATTAATAAAATCATAAAAATTAAAGGATTAAATCCTGGTAAATATATTGTCAATATTTCAAATAATTCAAAATTATATCAACAACAATTAAATATTATGAAAAAAATAATTACACTACTTGCAATCTTAATTACAACTACATTTTTCGCACAACAAACCTACATACCAGACGATAATTTTGAACAAGCTCTTATAGATTTAGGTTATGATACTGTTTTAGATGATTATGTACCTACGGCTAATATTAACACCATTACTTCTTTAAATGTCAGTAGTAAAAATATAACGGATTTAACAGGTATTAATGATTTTACAGCATTACAATACTTATATTGCTACAATAATCAATTGACTTCTTTAAACATTTCTAATCTTACTGCTCTAATTAGACTATACTGTAGTAATAATCAATTAGTCAGTTTAGATATTTATAGTAACATTGCTTTATCGGTATTAACATGTAGCAACAATTCATTAAGTATTTTAGATATGTTTAATAATACTGCTTTAACAAAATTAATATGTGACAACAACCAATTAACTACTATAG
>Ga0256840_1001939_pt1 | contig 18743 bp, 15 predicted proteins | sample 355202metaG_FD_185969 | JGI IMG/M metagenome (GOLD analysis project Ga0256840, IMG submission 185969) | Hydrothermal vent microbial communities from Mid Atlantic Ridge, Atlantic Ocean - 355-202 | ecosystem: Environmental > Aquatic > Marine > Hydrothermal vents | place: Atlantic Ocean: Mid...
CAGAAGATGGGGAAAAAGACATTAATTTGTCCAAGTTATTTTGTGAACGTTCCTTAGTAAGGCACACTAAAAAGAGATAAAAAATAAATATTATATTGGCAAGAAATATTATATGAGCGGTCAGATACCATTGATAATCGGTTTATTCTATGCTTAGAATGCCCTTTAACCATTTTATTTTGCGCCTTGAGACAGGAATAGGCCTGATACTATCATCATCAAACAATATTCTATTTTGTCCGTTTCCCAAATTTTTGATTTCTTTAATATGCTCCAGATTAACGGCAAAACTTTTGTGAATCCTTATTAGTTCTCTCATACTGAATCGGCGTATAATATCCTTCAGGCTGCTGTGGATATAATGAATCTTATTTTTAACATAAATTTTAGTATAATTACCGTCTGCTTCAAGACAGAAAATATTAGATTTTTCTACGAATTTTATGGTATTTTTATAAAAAATAGGAATTTTTTTAATCACAATTCTGCCACTGTCAGGATCGATTTCTGCACCTGCCTGCTGACTTACATCTATAAAATTCATTGAATAAATATTACCAATATTTTTGTCCATAATATTGATCTTGCCAAGATTGAGCATCAATACCTTGTTCAGCACATCAACGATCATGGCAACGGGAATATCCGGATTATCGTCATAAACCCTGTTTAATAAAAATTTGATCCTGGATTGACTTTTCTTGGAATGATACCAAAAAATATGTTTGCCTAAATTATCATCCGATATCTGCAGAATTTTTTTTGCATAATTATTCATTCCGATAAGTTTGAAATCGTTCGATAAGATCATAATCCCGATATGTAAAGGACTTATTCCGGCCATTTATGAGATTCCTCATCCTGTTTTATTTGTAATTGTTCACAATTATTCTTCATATATGAATGAAGCTGTACAGATGAATGAAAGTGAACGATAATGAATATTACTTCTGAATTACTTATTATTTATCGTCTATACCGCCAGATATTGTGAAATCAATAATAACAGCGTCAACAGGTTCGCCATCATCAGTGAACTGCCAGGATATATTTATTTTTTATATATAACAATTCCTGACAAGTACCTTAGAGTTATTAGAGTTGGCCACGTAGCTTCGATTAAAAGTTTATTGCATTTTTCAGATAATAAATCAATTTATAATCTTTTATTTTTATTGTTGGTAGAGCCGGTTTTCTTGCTTAAGTCCATACCCCGGTTGTATAATAACTCCTGCCAAGTACCATCAATTACAAACATCTGCTACGTGCATTCGCCCATTATTTGTTGTGAGCAGAACAACTTGATCCGGATCGACCTTATGGATTTCATACAAATTGTAAAAATAAATAGCAGTTGGTAAAAAATCATATTTAATGATATATACTAACAGCGAAAATGCCATATTATATTTGTTGACAAATATAGAGTCCAAGACAACTCTTGTAATTAAATGTGCTTTACAAGCAGTTTCATATAAAAGTTTGTTTTTTCAAGAAATTATTTTCCAGAAAAGGAATTAGTAGAAAATTCATCTATAATGCAGATAAAACAAAAAAATGGTTGCTAAAAAAATATCCATGGAAAAAATTTCAAGAAAACAGGCTGTTCCTATTATTATGGGATTTATTTTTTTTGTTATATCAGGTTGCGCTGCAGTGGGACCTGATTATAAGCCGATAAGCCCGGATGTTCCACCTATTTGGCACACTGATCTGCACTACGGACTGTCCTCATCTATCAGCCAAAATAATCATACTACTCTATCACGATGGTGGGTATTGCTGAAAGACCCCATACTTAAAAATCTGGAACAGGAAGCAGTTAAGAACAATCCGGATATTAAACAAGCCATTGAAAAGCTACGGGAGGTCAGAGCTCTTCGGGGAATATCTTACTCGGGATTATTTCCAAGCCTTAACAGTAGCGCTTCGGCGGTGAGGACACGCTCCAGTAAAAATGCCGGCTATGGGAATATAAATGATTTTTACCAGGCAGGATTGGACGCAGATTGGGAACTGGATCTGTTTGGGGGAGTACGCAGGTCAATCGAAGCTGCTGATGCTGATATTGCTGCAAAGCACTATTCCCTTGACAATGTTCTGGTGAGTCTCACCGCCGAGGTCGGGTTAAATTATGTGAATATCCGTACCTTACAGGCCCGCCTGACCACTGCAAAAAACAACCTTACCCTTCAGCAATACACCTATGAATTAAATAAATCCCGGTACAGAGCTGGCCTAATTGACGAACTTGCAGTTCAGCAATCCCGCTATAATATGGAACAGACGCGATCGCAGATTCCTCAATTAAAAAACGAATTGTCAACTTCCATGAACCATATTGCCGTGCTTTTGGGGAAAAAACCGGGAAGTCTGGAAAAAAAATTATCCGTAATCAAGCCTGTTCCTGCAGTGCCAATCACAGTTGCTGTTGGCATTCCGGCCGAAGCTATGCGCCAACGCCCGGATATCAGACAAGCCGAAAAGGAACTTGCCGCTGCCACAGCCCGTATTGGAGTTGCTACAGCAGATCTTTATCCCAAATTAACCCTTAAAGGTTCCATTGGCCTGGAATCAATTACAATGGCTGACCTGCCTAAATGGGCGAGCCGTACCTTTAGTACAGGACCTTCTATTTCCTGGAATATTTTTGATGCCAATGCCGTCCACCGCAATATTGATGTACAGACATCCCGGCAGAAACAAGCATTAATTCATTATCATATTATAGTTCTCAAAGCTCTTGAAGAGGTTGAAAACGCTTTGAACTCATTTGTAAAAGAGCAGGACAGACATAAAGCCCTTGTTTCTGCAGCAAAGGCGGCAGGTAGTGCCGTTCTTATTGCAAAGGATCGTTTTGCGGCAGGACTTATTGATTTTTCCAGTGTTATTGATGCCCAGCGTTCCCTGTTTGTATTTCAGGATGAGCTTGATCAGAGTACAGGTGCTGTAACAACTGATCTTATACGTCTTTATAAAGCCCTTGGCGGAGGATGGGTATCTGAATATAAAACAAAAAAGTCCAATAAAAATAAATTACAAGACAATTCATTAAAAAGAGAAGCATGGCCTAAGCAAAAACCTGAAAATTATGAGCACAGGCTCTCTAAAAACTCTTGGATGCAAAAAGTACGAAAATTCCAACAGGAGGATTAATAATCAAAGTGCAAAAAATTTCCATGGGTAGAATCGACTATATTAACGCTTCGCCTGTTTATTACGGGCTTGACAACGGGCTTAAGCCGGACTGGCTTGAAATGATTGACGGTCCGCCGGCAATTTTAAATAAAATGATAAAAGACAATGCCCTTGAAATAAGTCCGGTTTCAGCGGCATTTTATGGAATGAACCACAAAGATCTTCTCATACTGCCTGACCTTTCCATTTCATGCAATGGTAAGGTCTTAAGTGTTATTCTTATGAGCAATTTTCCAATTGAGGAGCTACATGGGAAAAATATTGTTTTAACGGAAGAGTCTGCAACAGCTGCCGCCCTTGTAAAGCTTATAACTTCTGAAAAAAGAATTATTCCGAATTTTTCAAAAAAACGGATAAAAACGCAAAATGATATACCTGATGATACAGATGCTGCACTTATCATTGGCGATGCTGCACTGACCCAACCCTGGGAAATTTTTTTTAAGTACCGCATGGATCTTGGGGAAATCTGGTTCCGGGAAAGAGGGCTTCCCTTTGTGTTTGCATTGTGGGTCGTAAGACGTTCCTTTGCCGTTTATCACCAGGAACATGTTCAAAAAATTCTTGAACTTTTTTATTCATCAAGAAAAAAAGGGTATGAACATTTAGATACAATTATCAAATTGGGAGCTCACAGACTCGGCCTTGATGAACTAAGAATCAGGGAGTATTATGATCTTCTTTTTTGCGACCTTGACGGGAAAAAGATAAAAGCTGTGAAAACTTTTTTTGACTCGCTTTATGATTTGAAAATTTTTTCAGATAAAGTTAGTTTGGAATTTTTCTGAGTCTACGGTTTCTCAACTTATGGAATTCTTTATTTACTATGTCTCTTTGTTCTTCCAAAGACTTGTTTTCTAACCTGATAGACATTTATAAGAAACTCCTGCAAACTACCTTGAATTATTAGAGTTGGCTTCGCGCCTACGGCCCATTTTTTGTTGTGAGGTCGTCCTACGGTCTTCAGGTCGGCCTCATGGCCGTTTATATGAAAACGGATATCCAACCTGCCTTCATTGTAGTTCGGGACCATATCAGCCGATTGTTGAAACACATTTTTTATAAAGGCACTTCCTTCATCCATGGTCCAGCGTTTTTTCATTGTTGTTTAGGGCTTTTTGAGCATAGTGTTCTTTCTTCTTTTTTAGTTGCTTCAATTGTTTTGAACACTCTTTTACCAGCGCTTTTTTCTTGGGATTGGGAATCATCTGTTCGATATCTGCCTGTTCTAAACCCCCTTGAAACAAGGTGATTAAGGTTCTCTTCTTCTATTATGTACTTGAAATAATTCTCCTGATTCCACCGAAAAAACATACTGAGGGCTATTTTTCCCATGAAAAAGTCCTATCTAATTGAAATAATTAATGTTTGGTGCCCATTATCACACAGTATCCGTACTTCCCTGAACCCGCCCTTTCCAATCAAAGACCAGAGTGCCCCGCTCACCCTTTGATAAGGGTGATTTAATTCAGGATTCATTTTAAGACCTAAAAAGCAGGTTGTTATTGGCTTTTGACATCACAAAAACAGGGGTTCACAATGAATTCCGTTCACCCAAAACGGTGAATATGGGGGTGACAGGCATGCAAAAGGCGTCATCTTGCCTGGGTTAATGTACCTTGATAGATTCGTTGAAATCGGAAATGCAAAAAAGAGATTCCACTGCCCTGCCCATCCTTCTACCCAGGCTATCCTACCTGCTGTTCCTGTCGCTGATCCATTGGTAAGACAAAAAAGAATAGCACTAAAAAGTGAAATTCCCACATTGCATCTGCAAGCGTTGAGAAAAATAGCTTTTTAATACATATTTTGCAAAAAATTTATACAGGCCTGAAATTTATAAAAAATATTGTTTCTATAATTGGTGAATAAATTCCATATCCCTGTCCTGGGTATTTTTAGTGCCTATGGTCAGAACCTCAACACGGTTGCCCTCCAGATTTCTGAAATATAGCCTACCATTATACGCAAAAAGCACCTCAAATGAAGTGTTTTTATCTTTCTTTCCTGAAAATACCTTTCGTTTAACGATAACCTTGTCCGGTTCCTGGTCAAGCTGGTGAACGATCTCTTCCGCCTTGATCTGCTGGTTGTCGTTTAATTCGAAAAAACCGGCAAGAGCCCGCCTATTCATATCCACATTTTTGTAAAGAGCGGCAAAACGTTTCTCAACAAGATCAAATGTCCTGCGTTTTCCCCTTTTGCCCTTTCTTCTCTCATATTTATCAACTTGCTGCTTTAAAGTTTCAATTTCCTCTTCCTTGGCTTTTTGAAGGGCAATATTATTATCTAATTTTTTTTCAAGGCGTTCAATTTCATAAATCATTTCATCTTCATTGATATTGGCTTTTCTCAATTTCTCAGACTGTTCAGCCCTGACAGCCTTCAGGCTGTCAACAAGATCACGACGCTGTTGCTCAATATTTTTTAATGCCTGCCTGCTTTGCTCATTTTTTTTTTTAAGTTTTTCTTCCTCTGCTCTAAGTTGCCGTTCTTCTTCCTTAAGTTTCAAAATCATTTTTCCCTGGAAACGGTATTTTTTTATATTTTTTTCACGGTTTCTCTTTATGAGTGTAAAAGATATAAAAGCTATTGATAAATAAAAAAACAGAATAAGACCTGAACCAAGGGAAATATAACTTATTCGGGTTACAACAAAGACCCTGCGACTCTCATGGAGAAGCTTGAAATTTTCCCTGGCAATGGCAGCACTGTCCCATAGCCCACTGTTGCCCTTTATATCTGGTACCGGGGAATCATATGCAGGGTATACAATATCTCCGTTTTCTGAAGTGATAAGAATATTCAACTTGAGATTAAAAAATTTAACACCCCGATCATGGTTTAAAAATCTTTTTATGTTTTGATTAACAGCATCCTGAAAGCGTATACTTCCTTCAAAAAGAAGTTTTGTATTTCCTATATAATGGTTTTCAATTTTTTCCTGATAAACAGATCCAAGATACATATCCATTAAATTTAATGAACCTGAATGGCATAGAAAGGCGATTAAGATAGCCAGCAGAAGGTATTTAATCACCAGACCCGAGTCATTGGATTTTTCTAAATTTGAACTTAATTTATACATTTTTTTATCATTCTTATTGTTTTTATAAAATTCTTGCAAAGTATCTTTAATTACAAGAGTTGGCTCTGCGCCTTTGACCCGGATTTTGTTAAAATTTTTAATGGAATGCGTGCATCCAACCGGATGATGGGTGCAAAATTGTTGATATCACAGTGAAACAGTAAAGACTCTTCCTCCAATAGGAAGCGGGATAAAGGATTGGAAAACATTGCAAAACAAGGGCTCATACCATCCAATTTACTAAACTTGTCAGCACGGGGCAATGGCAATGGCAATGGATAAAGCCGGAGTGTAATAAGCCACGCTGCAATACGTTCCGGTGCAAGTGCAAAACATAAACAGAGAATAACAAAAAAGAGTGCTAATTTGCATCTGCAATACCGAAGTAAATGCTTATTGTATGGCAAATTATAAAACATCTATTATTAATTTTCCCGCTTCCGGCCGTAACCAATATGGGCCGAAAGCGCAAAGCCAGCTCTCATTATCAAAGGTATTTGGCAGGAGTTTTATATAAAAATATTTCTGTCATGGGCTTTTATTGCCCGTTTTTTATTTATTGTGTGCATAATTTGTACGATCAGTCAAACAGTTTTTTTTATTTGACAAGGTGTGTTGTGCATAATATTAAAAGTAATATTCAATCTATTTCAGCCAGTGCTTTTGAGAATTATTTATGTTGTAAATATCTTAGAGGAGTTCCAATAACCTGCAGCGGAGGATACATGCGTTATAATAAATCTACCATTTTTACAGTATTATTCATCGCTCTTGTTTCCATGGCTGTGAGTGGGTGCAGAACTGACAATGAAAAACTGGCTATGCACGTTGCCGACGCTCAGAAATATATTGCATCTGAAGAGTTTAACAAGGCTGAAATCGAATTTAGGAGAGCCCTGCAGATCAACCCAAAGGATGTAACAGCCTGGTCCGGACTCGGAGTAGTTTACATGAAGCTTGGAAAACCAAAAAACGCCTTCCAGGCATATTCAAAGGTTGAATCCCTTGACCCAAACAACATAGATGCCCTGCTTAAACTTGCTGGTTTCTTTTTTCTCGGGGGAAAAACAGACCAGGCGAAACTTAAGATTGAAAAAGTTCTTAAAAAGGAGCCTGACGATAAAGACGCGCTTTTTCTAAAGGCTCAGATACTCTCCTGTAACAGGAAATTTGTATCAGCGGCCAACCTGTTTAAAAGGGTGATCGCCCAGGACCCCAAAGATATCCAGGCGCTTCAGGGCCAGGCCAGGATAAAGAATTTTACAGGAAAATTTGATCAGGCAGAAAATTTGCTTCTAAGGGCTGTTAATATTAACCCTGATGCCATTCAGCCAAGGCTTGCCCTTGTGAGCTTTTATATAAGCCGGAAAAACATGAAAAAGGCGAAAGCACAATTGCTTATTACCGCTGAGAAAAATCCGAAAAATTCCGATCTCAGAATTATCCTCGGTACCTTTTATTTGAGGATGGGCAATAAAAAAGCTGCGGAAAAATCCTATCTTGAGGCCATTAAAATTGAACCAAAAGCTCTAAAACCTTATATCGCTGCGGCGGATTTCTACGATATAACCCTTAAAAAAGAAAAAGCCCTTGAAATGTACAAAAAAGCCCTGGCTCTGAGACCTAACAGCGTGACAATTAAAAATGTACTTGCAAGATTCTACTATAAAAACAGAAAAATTAACGACGCTGATAAACTTGTCACAGAGATACTGAGAGCAAGACCGAAATTTTTCCCTGCAAGGATACTTAAAAGCAAAATTTTTATCTATAACAAAAAGTTTAACAAGGCATTAAAGTTGTTGATAGATCTTGAAAAAGACGAACCCCAGGCTGCCCGGATTCATTATTTCAAAGGACTGTGCCAGATAGGGCTTGGTTATTACGACCAGGCCAGTGTCTCCATCAGCCGGGCACTTGATATTGCCCCTAACTATTTCAAGGCTCGCCTTTTGCTTGCGGATATCTACTATCACCAGCGTTTCTTTGACCTATCGCAGAATGAGGCTGCCAAGGCCCTTAAAATGATACCCACGAATTATCGTGCAACCATGATTTCAGCTAATTCATATTTAAATACAGGAAAAATAAAAAAAGCTGAAAAAGGTTTTAAGGCCCTTATAAAACTTGAGCCAGACAATCCTGCCGGCTTCTACCTCATGGGACTTTTAAAATCAGTGATCAAAAAATATAACGAAGCAGACAGCTATCTCAATAGGGCATATGCAATGAACAACAGGCTAATGGATGTGTTCACCCTACTTATACGGAATGCCACAGCTCAGAACGAATTCAAAAAAGCTCATGAGCTGTGCAACAAACAGCTTAAAATTTTTAAAGATAAACCCAGAATGTCGGCCTTTGTATATGCCATCCAGGGCAAGGTTTTTCTATCTGAAAAAAAATTAGATATGGCCAAAGACTCCTATAAAAAAGCCATGAAGGCCAATCCTGATTATCTTGTTCCCTATCTTGCCATGGCAAGGATTTACCTTGCTCAAAAAGACAAAGGCAGGGCAGTGGAGGAATATCAGGCTCTACTGAATAGAAATCCCAAGCTTGCCATGCCCCACATGATACTGGGAACCATCTTTGATATGGACAAAGAGTTTGATAAGGCGGAAAAGCAGTATCGTCTGGCCCTTAAAATCAATCCCAATTACGCTCCTGCTGCCAACAACCTGGCCTATATTCTCGTTGCCAGAACCAAAAAGTACGATGAAGCCCTGAAATTTGCCAGAACTGCCAATGCAAAGCTTCCCAATGATCCCGGTGTCATGGATACTTTAGGTTTTGTCTATTATAAAAAAGGCCTTTACGACAATGCAGTGAGTGAATTCCTCGATAGTCTGAAAAAACTTCCGGATAATCCCATGGTTAACTACCATCTTGGACTTGTCTATTACAAAAAAGGTGACAGGGCTCAGGCCATCCATGCCCTTAAGCGTGCTTTAAAGCTGAACCCCGGTTTTGAAGCTTCCGCCAATGCAAAAGCTCTACTAACCAAACTTAAAAACATAACAGGGCCTGATAAAAATTAATTTTAGCAACTCATTTATATCATTATATCTTAAAGAATATTTCAAATTTGCTGCACCTGCCAGTGGAAGGTAGATTGCCTTTTGGGAGCATTATGTATCGTGGCTTACAAGCTCTTGATGAAAAAACGTTAAGACCAGCAATTATTTGAGTGTAGCGAGTTCTGCTCACTTAACGGATTAAATTTTAGAAATTGTTGCAATGTCTATTCAACGGATCTAAAGTAATTTGCATAGAATGGGTTATTTAAAATTGCTTATGGCAAATATCCAGAAAGAGTGCTTACTTATTGACAAAAGTTTGGCTATTTGTTTTTATGACTCCTTGTTATTATGGCACAAACACCAGGAACAATGACAGGAAAACATAATCATGAGAAAAGGAATTATACTCGCAGGAGGATCTGGGACGCGTCTGTATCCCCTGACATATTCAGTGAGCAAACAGCTTATGCCGGTTTACGATAAACCAATGATATATTATCCTCTTGCAACGCTTATGCTTGCAGGTATCCGAGAGATTTTAATCATCACAACCCCCCATGATCTTGAAAATTTTGAAAAAGTTCTATCAGACGGTTCTCAATGGGGACTATCAATAGAATATGTGGTCCAGCCCTCTCCGGACGGTCTTGCCCAGGCATTTTTGATAGGACAGGATTTCGTAAAAAATGACAGTGTCACACTTGTACTTGGCGATAATATTTTTTATGGTGAAGGCCTATCCCAGCGCCTGCAGGTCATCGGTGGCCAAACCGGCGGGGCCACCGTATTCGGGTATTATGTAAAAGATCCTCACAGATATGGCGTTGTTGAATTTGATTCCAATGGAAATGTAACCGGTATTGAAGAAAAACCTGATATTCCAAAATCAAATTACGCAGTCACCGGGCTTTATTTTTATGATAATGATGTCATACGAATTGCAAAACAAATCAAGCCATCTAAACGTGGTGAACTTGAAATTACCGATGTCAATAAAACCTATCTTTCCATGAAAAAATTACATGTGGAACTTTTCAGCCGTGGTACTGCCTGGTTAGACACGGGAACACATGAGTCTTTGTTGGATGCAGCGATGTTTATAAAGGTGGTTGAGGACCGGCAGGGACTTAAAATTGCCTGTCCCGAAGAAATTGCCTACAGAATGGGTTATATTGATGCAGAACAGGTGGAAAAACTGGCTGAACCCATGAAGAAAAATGAATACGGGCGCTATCTGTCAGATCTCATAACCATGGAAAAAAGCATGGGATAAATTTCAGCAATTCTCAATTTGGCCTGACTATGGTTGAAATACCTGTAAATTATAATTTCAGCCAACCTGATTTCAGTGGGTTACAAATTTTCTGAAACGGCGAAAAACCATAATTAGAATTGCTGGATAAATTTTTGTTATATTGACATAATCTCATACTTGTAATAACTTAAAAAGTTATTTTTAAAAACAGGACTATTATATAATGAATGTGAGACATGAGCAGGAAATAAAGCAGTTCAGATATTTATTCACAGAAGAAGGTGTGGATGAATTTGAGAAAAGATTCAAGGTGCTTGAAACATTTCTAAGCATGGAAACCCATGTAACATCAGAAGAACTCGTGGATCAGCTTAAACAAAATAAGGTTTTAATGGATATAGATTTTGTGGAAGAGACCATGGGATTTCTCTGTAAATTCGGATTTGCCAGTAGACTTAAATTTAACAATGGCCCTTTGTGCTATGAACACAGACATCTTGGCCTGCACCATGACCATATGATCTGCACAAAATGCGGTAAAATAATAGAGTTCAGGGATGAGGCTCTTGAAAGAGAACAGGTTCAGCTTGCAGCGGCTTACGGATTTCACATGCTTCAACACAAAATGATGATCTATGGGCTTTGCTCGGATTGCCTTAAAAAAAGGGCTCTTATCATACCCCTTGCAAGGGCGAAACAGGGAGAGCATCTTAAAATAGAAAGCCTTGCCGGAGGCAGAAAAGCTCAAATGCGGCTCGCCTCCATGGGATTGCGGTCGGGGGATATTATAGATGTGGTTTCAACTCAGGGGGGAGGCCAATCCGTTATTTCTTCCGGATACAGACGATTTGTTATTGGTCAGGGGCTGGCACAAAAAGTGATGGTTAAATATATGGACAGTCCACTTTGTACCGACACACCGGATGAAATGCAGAAACATCTTCCTGTAAAGTCAATGCTGCTAAGTGAGATGAAGCAGGGCCAAGAAGGTATTATTGCAAAGGTTGGCGGCAAGGGTGTTTTACGGCGCAGGCTTCTTGAAATGGGTATTAACAGGGGGACAAAGGTTCACGTGGAAAAATATGCACCTTTAAAAGATCCCCTTGAAATAATAATAAAAGGATACCATGTATCCCTGCGCGTTGAAGAAGCTGCCAATATCATTATTGAAAATATAGTGCAGGAGAAAACTAGTTGAAGCAGCTTACCATTGCCCTTGCAGGGAATCCAAATTCCGGAAAAACTACTATTTTTAATAATCTCACAGGTGCAAGGCAGAAAGTTGGAAACTGGCCAGGGGTTACCGTTGAGAAAAAAGAGGGCAGATTAAAGAGAAACGGGTATGATCTGAACATTGTGGATCTTCCCGGTACATACAGCCTCACACCCTTTTCCATGGAGGAAATTGCGGCAAGGGATTTTATTCTAAACGAAAAGCCCGACGTTGTTGTGAATATTATTGATGCTGCTAATCTTGAGAGAAGCCTGTATCTTGCCATGCAGATAATGGAGCTTGACCGGCCAGTTGTGTTTGTTCTTAATATGGCGGATCTTGCGAAATCCAAAGGTATGACCATAAATGCGGAAAAGCTCTCAGAGCTTCTTGATCTCCCTGTGATTTTTACGGTGGCCAACAGGGGCAGAGGAATAGACACTTTAATTGATGCTGCTGTAAAGGAGGCAGAATCATTTCCGGATGGTAAAATAGGTCGTAAGGTAATATACAATCGAGAAATCGATGCCATGATATCGGAGCTTAAAAAAGAGCTTGACATAAATTTCAAGGAATTAATCGTTTATCCAAACCGCTGGACAGCTATAAAACTGCTTGAAAATGATAAGGTGGTGAAAGAAACTTTAAAACGCATATCAGAGAGCAGATCTGCTGCAATTTTACAATTGACTGAAGAATACAGGACACGTATTGAAGATTTTTTCCAGGATGACCCTGAGATTGTTTTAACCGATGAATGCTATGGCTTTATTGCCGGGGTTGTCAAAGAAACCCTTCTTGTATCGTCAAGAAAGAAAGCTGATATATCAAGAAATATTGATCTTGTCCTCACCAATAGGTTTCTCGGCCTGCCCATATTTATTTTTTTCATATGGTTAATGTTTCAGCTTACCTTTTCCCTCGGGGCTTATCCAACTGACTGGATTAACTCAGGAGTTTCTCTGCTATCATCTTTTATCGGTGCCATGCTTCCCAACGGTCTTTTTAAGGACTTGATTTTAAACGGTATTATTGCAGGTATTGGAAGTGTCATTATTTTTCTGCCCAATATTCTCATACTTTTCTTTTGTATTGCATTGTTTGAGGATACCGGATACATGGCAAGGGCGGCATTTCTCATGGATCGTATCATGCATGTTATAGGGCTTCACGGAAAATCATTTATACCAATGCTCATGGGCTTTGGATGCAATGTTCCCGCTATTATGGCTACCCGTACCCTGGAATCGAGAAAAGACAGGATACTTACAATTCTTATAACGCCATTTATGTCATGTTCTGCAAGATTGCCCGTTTATATTATTCTCGCCGGTACTTTTTTTGGTAAAAGGGCCGGTACTGTTATTTTTTCTCTTTATCTCATAGGTATACTTGTTTCGGTCGCCTCGGGCAGACTTCTCAGGGCCACCCTATTAAAGGGGGCGGATGCTCCTTTTGTCATGGAGCTTCCACCTTACAGAGTACCCATGTTCAAAAGTCTTATGATTCATATGTGGGATCGCAGTAAAATGTTTTTAAAAAAAATGGGAGGAGTTATTCTTATAGGTTCCATCGTTATCTGGGTACTTTTTACATTCCCGAGAAATGTTAATTTATCCCGTGATTATGCTAAGACAATTAATAATATTAAAATCGAATTATCTTCGGAAATATCATCATCGCAGAATCAGGCATTAAAACAAAAATTGGAAAATCAGGCTCGGATGGAAATTGCAGAAATTAAAAAGAAAAGAGAACAAGAAAAAGCTTCACACTCTTATATAGGAAGAATTGGAAAAGCCATTGAGCCTTTTTTCAAACCTGTTGGCATGAGTTGGCGTTCAGGCGTAGCTCTTATTGCAGGATTTGTGGCAAAAGAGGTTGTTGTAAGTACAATTGGTGTTCTTTACGGAGTAGGGGATAAAAATGACTCCAAAGCTTTAAAAAATGCCCTTATTAATTCCGGTATGACCGGCCTTTCAGCTCTGTCCATGATGATTTTTGTCCTTCTATATATTCCCTGCATTGCAACTGTAACTGCAATATGGAAAGAGACCTCTTTGAACTGGGCATTGTTTACTCTTTTTTATACAACAATAGTTGCATGGTCTGCATCATTTCTGGTATATCAGTCAGGCTTACTGCTGGGATTTACCTAACCTGGACAAGCCGGAACTAAAACGGATTTCTTAATTCTTTTGCTAAAAAACACAAAAATAAAAATTAAGAAACTAAAAAGTACGGGGTTGACGGAGGTTATTTACATGAAATTATATGAATTCCATCATCGTATAAAGTTTTGTTTTACACAAGCTAGTTGGTCGGCACTAATCATTATAATGTTTTGCCTGCCTGTTTCAGCTTTTGCATCACAGCGTTTAAGTATTACGGCAAAGATAGCCAATATTCGTTCAGGCCCCGGATCAAAGTATGAGGTTTTGTGGCAGGTTGAAAAATATTATCCCATTATCATTACAGGGAAAAAGGGAAACTGGTATCATTTTAAGGATTTTGAGGATGATACGGGATGGGTTCATAAATCCCTTGTGGGAAAGGTGAAAACCGTAATAAGTATTAAAAATAAATGTAATGTGCGATCAGGTCCGGGTGAAAAAAATAGCATTGTATTTATTGTGGAAAAAGGTGTCCCTTTGAAGGTAATTGGGAAAAAGGGAAACTGGCTTAAGGTAGAATATATGGATGGTGACAGAGGATGGATATACAAGTCTCTTGTATGGTAATAACGTGAATAGGGGGCGGTTTTCCTTTGATAACCATGAAAAATTATTAATAATTTAGAGGAGAAAAATGGTAGACAAAATATCACGTGCACGTAAAAAAGAACTTGAACAGCCTGATCCTTTTATGGAGTCAATGCAGGCGATTGGCGACTATTGCACAAAACACAAAAAACAGGTGATCTGGATTTCAAGCGTGGTTATAATTGCCATTATTGTTTTTTCAGGGGTCATTTACAGCCTTAAATCTGCGGAACAAAATGCCTCCACACTTCTTGCAGAGACATTAACGAGATACAATAATACTATTCCTGCAAAAGCTTACGATGCTGTTAAGGGAAATTTTGAAAAAATTATGGACAAGTATTCAAATACAGATGCTGGAAAACTTGCAAGAATTGATTTTGCCGCGATATCGTATAAGGCTTCAAAGTTTGGCAAAGCCCATGCCCTGTATGTCACAGCTCTTGATGATTTCAAGGATGATCCTGCCATGAAAAATATTTTACTCATGGCTCTTGGGCACACCTGCGAGGCTGAAAAAAAATATGACCAGGCAAAAAAGTATTTTAATACAATAGCACAGGGGACGCTTCCCTTTTTAAAGGCAGAGGCCATATTTAACCTTGGAATGATAAAGGCCGCCAAAGGTGATAAAAAAGGAAGCCTGAAAATGTTTAAACAGATTGTCGGAGAATATGCGGATTCCATGTATCAACCCCTTGCCGAAGCGAGAATTGTTAATAGTAAATCCATGTAATATTGTATTTTAACCTAAAAAGGCTGCCAGAAATTTGTTTGGCAGCCTTTTTAAGAATAAGGAGGAAAAAGATGAAAACTAACTTGTTTTGTTAGTATACTATTTAATAGAAGCAAAAAGCCTGCCAAGTGCATAGTTTTTTTATTATTCTTATTTTAGAGAATGATTAAAAATCATATTATCCTTTTAAATAAGCTGTTTATACATATCAATTTTTTATATTTCTTTTCATAAATTGCAATTCATGCAAATTACAGAATTATAAAACCCACCCAAAGTTCATTATTTTGAACCGAAAAAAATATACAGATTTATAGAAACATCGGAACAGATTGAAATTATTGATATAAATTGGATGAATTGTCGGGTTCAAAAAAATAAACCGCTTTTGTATTGATTTACAGCCCATATTTTTTTATTTTTTGATTAAGCCCGCTTTTGCTTATTCCCAGCATTTTTGCCGCCCGCGTTTGAACATTGTCTGTGAGTTTTAACGCCCTTTGGATCATTTTTTTTTCAACAGCCGCCAATGTTTCGGCAAGTCCTGCATTCTCAGGGATACCATCTAACTGCAGGTTTGAGCCGATGGTCTGCCTGAGTTTTAAGGGGAGATCATTAGGTGTAATATAATCTCCAGGAGAAAGAATTACAGCGCGTTCCACCATGTTCTCCAGTTCTCTGACATTTCCTGGCCATGGATAGTCAAACAACAACCTTGCAGTTTCCGGTGTGACCCCTTTTAGGATATTTGATGGCATTTTTTGTCCACGGGAGTATTTTTTAATAAAATAATTTATCAGCAGTGGAATATCCTCCTGCCGTTCTCTTAGGGGTGGCAGTACAGCTTTTACAACATTGAGCCTGTAATATAGATCTTCTCTGAATTTACCCTCTTTGATCTCCTGTTCAAGATTTTTATTGGTTGCAGCTATAAGGCGGAAATCAACCTGAATATTTGTGGTGCCACCGACTCGCTCAAAATTTTTTTCCTGGAGAACTCTTAATAGTTTTACCTGGATACTTGCGGGAAGCTCTCCAATTTCATCAAGGAAAAGAGTCCCTTTATCCGCCATTTCAAATCTTCCTTTTTTCATGGCGGCAGCACCGGTGAAAGCACCTTTTTCATGACCGAAAAGCTCACTTTCCAGAAGAGTTTCGGCAAAGGCCGAACAATTAACCGCTATAAAAGCTTCATCTTTTCTAAGGCTGTTAAAATGGATAGCTTTTGCCACAAGTTCTTTTCCTGTACCACTTTCACCTTCAATTAAGATACTCGCACTGACAGGCCCCACCTTTTGAATTGTTTCATAAAGGTCCTGCATGGGGCGACTTTTACCAATTATATTACCAAAGCTGTATCTTGAACTTATTGCATCCCTTAACATGGAATTTTCCTGCACAATTTTATGAATGGATATAGCTTTTTTAATATGGGCAATTAGAGCCTCATTATCAAAGGGCTTTAAAATAAAAGTATAAGCGCCTTTTTCCATGGCTTCTACAGCCTGTTCGACGCTTCCATAGGCGGTCATGATAATAACAGGCAGATCAGGCTTCATTCCCCGCAATTGTTCAAGGAGTTCAATACCGTTCATTCCTGGCATTTTTACATCTGTCAGCACAAGATCAATATAATCCTGTTTTAAGATATCAAGAGCGGCAAGACCGCTTGATGCGGTTATCGGTATAAACCCTTCCTCTTTAAGAATTTCTCCTATGATTGTGGGATAGTTCTTTTCATCATCAACTATGAGAATTTTTTCCATTGATTAGACCTCCTTTGCAGGCAGAACGATTTCTACCTGAACTCCCATGGAGCTTCTGTTTGAAATTTTAATCTCACCCATATGGGATTCAATAATATTTTTGACTATGCCAAGGCCTAATCCTGTTCCCATGTCCTTGGTTGTAAAAAAGGGGTTCCATATTTTTTTTATGTTATCATCCGTTATTCCCTTTCCGTTATCTTCAAAAATAAGGATTACGTTTTTATCATCTGAAAATGCACTTATAACTATCCTGCCGCCATCGGGCATAGCTTGGAAAGAGTTGAGCAGAATATTGAGAAAAGCCTGATACAGCATTGAATTATCCGCCATAATTTCAGGAAGTCCGTCAATGAATCTTTTTTCAATTTCAAAATTCTGTTTTTCAATCTGGGGCTCGAGAAAGGAAAGATTTTTTTCAATAATATCTTCAACGTTGCACGGATGGATATCAGGATTTTTTGGCTTTGCAAAATTTAAAAAATCGTTGATTATATTATTAAGCCTCACAGACTCCTCAATTATGATGCCCGGAATGGTACTTGATGCATCAAGCTTGTCCATTTTTTTCTTTAAAAGTTCTGCAGAGCTTTTAATTATTCCAAGGGGATTGCGGATCTCATGTGATACCCCGGCCGTCATTTCGCCTATGGCAGAAAGATGCTCCGCTCTTCTTAGTTTTTCCTCAAGTCTCAGTTTTTCTTCTGCCCGTTTTGTCAGAATCACCTCTCCCTGTTTTACCACAAAAATAAGAATCAGAAAAAGTCCCCCCATTACAAAAAAGCAGGTGCTGATAACCATTACCTGTAGCTTAAATATTGCTTTATAGTCCCTTGACAGGTCCTGAATAATTTCTACAACTCCCAGGACAGGTCCCGAGATCGATGATAGTGGCCTTTCCGCCCTGATGGGTGCAAAAGTGATAAGTCTTGTTTTTCTTGGAAAACCAAAAAATAATTCAACGGTATTTCCCTGCTGTACAAGATCTGATGTGGATTTACCTGCAATGGCCTTTTTATAACCTGTTCCCCCGGCATTTATTGTTCCTATTTTTGCTTTATCAAGGCTATAGGAAATAATATCTTTCATGTCATATATGTTTACCATCTTGACATTAAAACTGTGCAATGTGTTTTTTACAACTCTATCCATCCTTTTGTACTGGTCTTCCTCTCTGAGCCTTATTCTTCCATATTTCATAAACACCGGGATGATAAATTGCAGAAACACCTGGTGGTTCAGGTTTTCAATAAGGAGGTGGGCATAGTCCTCATTTTTTTGCTGAAGAAGTTTTTTTACATAGTGAACATTAATAGCAGCAATAACAATAGTTCCCGCAAACATTACTATCAAACATGTAAATGTAAAAAATTTAACTAACCTGAAAGGCCTTTCAGGTTTAATATTACTCTCTTTAACTAACAAATAAGTAAATATCCTCCTGTCCAACGAAACTTTATTACAAATATAACATTTTTTTTATATGAAACACAATACGATCCAAAAAGTATAAAACTCCTGTTTACTTCAAGACTGAAGTTTCCTAGAAATTAAAATTGTTTTTTGGGATAATTAAGATATAGTTGGCATAGAAATTGAGTTGCATTTTTTATGCTAAATATCCAGCATTTTATACAACAACTTATTGGAATTATTAATAAAAACAATAAAAAACTCTTGAAAAAGCAGGAGCTCCTATGGT
>Ga0256840_1001940_pt1 | contig 18727 bp, 13 predicted proteins | sample 355202metaG_FD_185969 | JGI IMG/M metagenome (GOLD analysis project Ga0256840, IMG submission 185969) | Hydrothermal vent microbial communities from Mid Atlantic Ridge, Atlantic Ocean - 355-202 | ecosystem: Environmental > Aquatic > Marine > Hydrothermal vents | place: Atlantic Ocean: Mid...
GTTGTTGATTTGTTCAACAAAATTTATATTTGCACCTCCTTTATCTTTATAAATTTTACCATAGCGTATTGCACTACCTTTTTCTTTTATGTTTATTTTATTTACGTTTTCGGTAAAAGTAACATGGTGTGGTGAGCCTGTATTTAAAAAAATGTCGTTTCCTGCTTCTGAAACCGAATCAACATTTGCCATTTGTAAACTGATTTTATTGTCTGTAATTTCTGCATAATGTAAACCATCAATTGCTTCGAATGTGGTTTTGTTTTTTATAATGTTTAGTTTGTTTGCGAATGCAACAATACATCTACCACCATTTCCACACATACTACTTTCATTACCATCGGCATTGTAATAAATCATTTTAAAATCATATTTATTTGATTTTTCTAATAAAATTAAACCATCAGCGCCTATTCCAAATTTTCTATCACAAAGTTTGTTGATGTGTTTATTATCGTTTTTATTAAACAATTGATTTCTATTATCTATTAACACAAAATCGTTTCCGGTGCCTTGGTATTTAAAAAACTCTAAATTCATAAGTCAAAGTTAAGGATTAAATTGGAACAAAAAAAAATCGTTTAAAAATTAATTTAAACGATTTTAAGTATTGTTTTTAAATGTTATAATTTATCAAATATAGCTTGTGTTGCTTTTTGCTTGTCATACATTTCTAAGTTTTCGTAAAGATTCATTAATGTACGTAGTAAATCTTTGTCGTTTTTTAATAATGAGTTTGCTTTTTCAAATGTAGGTAAAACCTCTTTGTATAAAGCCAATTGTTTAAGTTTAATTTCGTCATATTTATCAAAATCGTTTAGATTAGCATTCATTTCTTCAACAATTGCTTTGTCTCTGTCTAATTCTGCCAAACCAAGATTTAAATATGCGTTACCATTTTCAGGATTTAATTCAATAGATTTTTTGTATGATTTTTTAGCACCTTCAATATCTCCTTGTTGTTGTTTAATAACACCTACATTAAAATGTAAAGTTGCGTCATTTGGTTTTAATTGAATAGCTTCTTCCATTAATTTACCAAACTCAGTTTTATTATCCATTTTAATTTGAATATTAGCTTCTGTAATAATTAAGTTAACATCTTTTGGGTCTGCTTTTCTTGCGTCTTGAATTGCTTGAATTGCTTTATCATTATCACCTTTTTCAACATATATGTATGCTATGTTTTTGATAATTCCAGGTAATTTAGAATCGGTTACTTCTGTTTTTGGATTTTCGTATATTTTCATTTTAACACCATTGTCCATTTCTTTTTTATTGTTAAAAATGTCGGTATTACCTGTTGCTTTATTTGTTGCAGAATATACAGTTTTAATATCTGTATACTTCATTTCGTTTAGCATATTAAATTTTTCAAGCGCTAAATCGTAATCTTTATCTAAATACGCAGCATTTGCAGCATATTCTAAAAATGTAGTATCTTGTTTACTTAAATTATAAACTTCATTTAAAGTTACTTTTGCTGCTTTATAATTTTTGCTTTGGTATTCTTTAATACCTCTATCTGATAAATTTTTAGTTAAGCCAGCTAAAATTGTTGCAGTCTGTGCTTTATAAGTTTTAGATCCAACTTTTTCTTCGTATTGGTTTAAATCGTTAATTGCAGTAGCAGCTTCAGTCAATTTATTACTACCATTTAAAGCTTGTACTTTATAGAATAAATATTTTAAGGTAGATTTTTGGTCTAAGTTATCCTTTAAATTATCTACTTTTGATAAAGCAGTTAAAGCTTCAGAGAAATTATTTTTTGCTATTGCTTTCTTTGCCATTTTTAATTCTGCTTTTTGAGCAAATCCAAAAGCACTGATTAAAAATAAAGTTACTAATACTAATTGTTTTTTCATTTTACTGTTATTTAATTGTTATTTATTTTATTCTTCAGAATCATTATTTTCAATATTCGTGCCATCTTCATTATCGGTGATTAAATCGTCTTGATTTTCTTCATCTTCATCGTCTTCGTGAATTACTTTTGCAACAGCAGCTATTGAGTCTTTACCTTTAAGGTTTATTAATCTAACACCTTGAGTTGCTCTACCCATTACACGTAATGCCGAAACTGCTAAACGAATTGTAATTCCTGATTTGTTAATAATCATTAAATCATTTTCGTCGGTTACATTTTTAATGGCAACTAATCCACCAGTTTTTTCAGTAACATTAATGGTTTTGACTCCTTTTCCTCCACGATTGGTAATTCTGTAATCTGCTAAACTTGAGCGTTTACCGTATCCGTTTTCAGACACTACTAAAACATCACTGCCATCGCCTTCGTGTACACAAATCATACCTATTACTTTATCTACATCATCTTTTAAACGAATACCTCTAACTCCAGAAGCATTTCTTCCCATCGGACGAGTTTTTGCTTCTTCAAATCGGATACATTTTCCAGATCTTGCAGCAATCATAATTTGACTGTTGCCGTCGGTTAATTTTGCTTCTAATAATTCATCACCATCTTTAATAGTAATTGCAGCAATTCCATTTGTTCGAGGTCTTGAATATTGTTCTAAAACGGTCTTTTTTGTTTGTCCGTTTTTAGTAACCATTACAACATAGTTATTGTTAATGTATTCTTCGTCTTTTAGATCTTGAGTGACAACAAAAGCTTTAACAATATCGTCATTTTCAATATTTATTAAATTTTGAATAGCTCTACCTTTTGATGTTTTTGCACCTTCAGGTACTTCGTAAACACGCATCCAAAATACTTTACCTTTTTTAGTAAAGAATAACATGTATTGATGGTTGGTTGCAACAAATAAATGTTCTAAGAAATCTTCATTTCTAGTAGAAACACCTTTATGACCTCTTCCGCCTCTATTTTGAGTTTTGTATTCTGATAAGTCGGTACGTTTAATATAGCCTGCATTTGATATGGTAACCACAACTTTTGTGTTAGGTATCATGTCTTCAATACTTAAAGATCCGCCAGAATAATCAATTATTGAGCGTCTTTCGTCGCCATATTTAGCTTTGATAACAGCTAATTCGTCTTTAATTATAGTCATTCTTCTATCGTGATTTGCAAGAATATCTTTTAAATCAGTAATAGTTTTCATTATTTCTTCGTATTCTGCTCTTAGTTTATCTTGCTCTAAACCTGTTAATTGGCGTAAACGCATTTCAACAATAGCTTTGGCTTGAATTTCTGAAAGTTCAAAACGTTCTTCTAAATTTTTCCTTGCTTCGTCAGCATTTTTAGAAGCTCTAATGATTTTAATAACTTCATCAATATTATCTGATGCAATTATTAATCCTTCTAAAATATGTGCTCTTGCTTCGGCTTTTTTTAGTTCGTATTCAGTACGTCTAACAACAACTTCGTGTCTATGATCTACAAAGTGACCAATTATTTGTTTTAAATTTAATAATTGAGGTCTTCCATTAACTAAAGCAATATTGTTTACACTAAACGATGTTTGTAAAGCAGTGTATTTGTAAAGTTTATTTAATACAATATTTGGTATTGCATCTTTACGTAAAACAATAACGATACGTCTTCCTAATCTACTGGTTTCATCTTTGATAGCTGAAATCCCTTCCAGTTTTTTTTCGTTAACCATTTTAGCAATACGCTGTTGTAAATCAGAACCGTTAACTTGATATGGTAACTCGGTAACAACAATACATTCTCTACCTTTTATTTCTTCAAATTCCGTTTTTGCTCTAATAACAATTCTACCTCTACCAGTATGAAAAGCGTCTTTTACACCATCATAACCATAAATAGTTCCTCCGGTAGGAAAATCAGGAGCTTTAATATGTTGCATTAACTCGTCAATTTCAATATCATTATTTTCGATATATGCTATTGTTCCATCAATAACTTCTGAAATATTATGAGGCGCCATATTTGTAGCCATACCAACTGCGATACCAGAAGCACCGTTTATTAGTAAACTGGGTATTCTTGTTGGTAAAACCGTAGGCTCTTGTAAAGTGTCATCAAAATTTAGACGATGATCAACAGTGTCTTTGTCAATATCAGCAAGCATATCCTCAGATATTTTGCGCATTCTTACCTCTGTATAACGCATTGCTGCAGCTCTATCTCCGTCAGGCGAACCAAAGTTTCCTTGACCATCTACCATTTCATAACGCATAGACCAATCTTGCGCCATACGTACCATAGCATCGTAAACAGATGTGTCTCCATGCGGATGATACTTACCTAGAACCTCTCCAACAATTCTTGCAGATTTTTTATGAGCTCCAGTAGCTTTAATTCCTAATTCATGCATTCCGAAAAGCACTCTTCTGTGTACGGGTTTTAAACCATCTCTAACATCTGGTAGCGCTCTTGAAACAATAACCGACATTGAATAATCAATGTAGGCACTTTTCATTTCATCCTCAATATTTACAGGAATTATATTTTCTCCTTCTATCATAAATTTATTAATTAATTAACGAGAATGCAAGATACAACATTTCTTATTTTTAAATGGAAAAAAGTGGATTATTATTCATTCTTTTATTAACAATTTTAACGGTTTTCAATAAAAAATCATTGTTGTTGTTGTAATTTAGAATTTTAGACACAAACATCTCGTAATCAATAAAGTATGATGGTATTTTTATCTGTATTCTGTTTTGATTTATTAACAGTTTGTTTTGTGTAAAAAAAAAGAACTAAATTATCTAAAAAAAAATGTATTTTTACGTTTCAAATAATAGAAGATAATGGAAGATAATTTTTCGCCAAGATTGCAAGATGTTATTATTTATAGTAAAGAAGAGGCAATTAGATTAAGGCATGAGTATATAGGTACAGAGCACTTATTATTAGGAATTTTAAGAAAAGGCGAAGGTTTGGCGTATAAAATATTTAATATTTTAGATGTAGATATTCCTTTTTTAAGAAAAAAAATTGAAATGCTTGGTCCGGAAGTTAATGAAAATTTTACAGAAGATTCTTTAAAAAGTATTTACTTAACAAAACAAGCAGATAAGGCTTTAAAAACAACTTTTTTGGAGGCTAAAGTCTTTAAAAGTAAGGTGATTAGTACAGCGCATTTATTGCTGTGTGTTTTAAGAAATGAAAATGATCCAACGGCGAAGCTTTTAAACAAATTTGAATTGAGTTATGCGAATGTAAAAGATGTTTTTGAACAAATAAATCCAGAAAGATCGAGAGATATAGATAATTTTGATTTGCCAAGAAAGGTAGAAAATTCTATAGAAGATGACGCAGGAGAAATGACAAACCAACCATTTGATAACGCGCCTACCAAGAAAAAAACGGTGTCTAAAAAATCAAGTACGCCAGTTTTAGATAATTTTGGAAGAGATTTAACTTTAATGGCACAAAATGATGAGTTAGATCCTGTTGTTGGAAGAAAAAATGAAATTGAACGAATTTCGCAAATATTAAGTAGACGTAAAAAAAACAATCCAATACTAATTGGAGAACCAGGAGTTGGTAAATCTGCTATTGCAGAAGGATTAGCGCTTCGAATTATACAACGTAAGGTTTCAAGAATATTATTTAACAAACGAATTGTGTCTTTAGATATAGCAAGTTTGGTTGCAGGTACAAAGTATCGTGGTCAGTTTGAAGAACGAATGAAAGCCTTGATGAATGAGCTTGCAAAAAATGATGATATTATTTTATTTATTGATGAAATACATACGATTGTTGGTGCTGGTGGAGCAACAGGTTCTTTAGATGCAAGTAATATGTTAAAACCTGCTTTAGCAAGAGGTGAAATACAATGTATTGGTGCTACAACTTTAGATGAGTATAGACAGCATATTGAAAAAGATGGCGCTTTAGAAAGACGTTTTCAAAAGGTAATAGTTGATCCAACATCGGTTGAAGAAACCATTCAAATACTACAAAATATAAAAGGAAAATATGAAGATCATCACAATGTTATTTTTACAGATGAAGCTTTAGAAGCATGTGTAAAATTAACCAATAGGTATATGACTGATCGGTTTTTGCCAGACAAAGCTATTGATGCTTTAGATGAAGCTGGTTCAAGAATACATATTGTAAATATTGTTGTGCCTGAACAGGTTTTAGCTTTAGAGCAAAAATTAGAGCAAATAAAAGAAGAGAAAAATAAAGTTGTTAAAAGTCAGAAATATGAAGAGGCAGCTAAGCTAAGAGATGATGAAAAGAAAATTGAAAAAGAATTAGCCGTAGCACAAAAACAATGGGAAGACGATTCAAAAGAAAATAGAGAGGTTGTAACCGAAGAAAATGTTGCAGAAGTGGTTTCTATGATGACAGGTATTCCTGTTAATAGAGTTGCAGAAGCAGAAAGTAACCGTTTAGCAGAATTGCCAAACTTAATTAAAGGTAAGGTTATTGGTCAAGACGAAGCGGTAATTAAAGTTGTAAAAGCAATTCAGCGAAATAGAATTGGTTTAAAAGACCCAAATAAACCAATTGGTTCATTTATATTTTTAGGGCAAACAGGTGTTGGAAAAACACAATTGGCTAAGATTTTAGCTTCCGAACTATTTGATAATACCGATGCTTTAATTAGAATTGATATGAGTGAATATATGGAGAAATTTGCTATTTCAAGATTGGTTGGTGCGCCTCCAGGATATGTTGGTTATGAAGAAGGTGGACAACTTACCGAAAAAGTTCGACGTAAACCGTATTCTGTTGTTTTGTTAGATGAAATTGAAAAAGCACATCCAGATGTGTTTAATATGCTTTTGCAAATTTTAGATGATGGTTTTATAACGGATAGTTTGGGAAGAAAAATTGATTTTAGAAATACAATCATAATAATGACTTCTAATATTGGTGCAAGGCAATTGCAAGAATTTGGTGGCGGCGTTGGTTTTAGTACTGCCGCAAAGACAAATCAAGCTGATGAAAACTCAAAACGAATTTTAGAAAACGCTCTAAAAAAGAGTTTTGCACCAGAGTTTTTAAATAGAATTGACGATGTAATTGTTTTTAATACTTTAGAAAAAGATGATATTCATAAAATTATTGATATTGAATTGGAAAAATTATTAAGTAGAATTTCAGATTTAGGTTATAAATTGACTTTAACTAAAGAGGCAAAAGATTTTATAGTTGATAAAGGTTTTGATAAAAAGTATGGAGCAAGACCATTAAAAAGAGCTATTCAAAAATATATTGAAGACGCTTTGGCTGAAAAAATTGTTAATTCTTCTTTAAAAGAAGGAGATGCTATTGTTATGGATTATAATGATGAAAATAAAGCATTGACTATAAAACTGCATTAGTACAGTTGGTGTTATTTATAAACAAAATTAAAAGTGTAAACATTAAAGGTTTGCACTTTTTTTTATCTTGTTATTTCGTATAGCGCAATGCCAAGTGCATTTACAACGTTTATAGAAGAGTTTTTGCCAAATAAATTAATGTGAATAATTGTGTTTAAAGCTTCTAAAGTTTGTTTTTCTATGCCGAAACGTTCTGCGCCAATAAAAATTGCAATTTTATCGAGTTTAGAGTAATCAATAGTTTGTATTTTTTTACTGTTACTCGTTAGCTCTAAACCTATTAAATGGTAGTTTTCTGCTTGTAGTTTGGTTATTAATTTTTGTGAATTTTCAAAATGTTTTATTTCTAATTGTTTTTCTGTACTTCGAGCGGTTCGCAATACTTTTTTGTTTTCTAAGCTTGGAGATTCGCCAACTAAAAAGACTTTTTTTACACCAAAAGCTTCAGAAATACGAAAAAGCATGCCTATATTTTCAGGAGTTCTTATGTTTTCTGAAACAACAATCAATTCCTTTATAGTAGTAGTATTTACAACTTCATTATGTGTTAATTGTTTCATTAATTATTTGTTATAGTAATGGCGCTTGTTGTAAATTCAAATACTTCTGAATCATTAGCATTTAAAGTTATTTTTATGGTAAAACTCATTTCTCCAACTGTTAAAGGTGCTTGTTTTAAAATCAATATGAAATGGTTTAATTGGTTTTGGTTTAAATTTAAAAAATCTTCAATATTAGATTCATTAAAATCGGGTAAGTATGAAGCAATATCAAAATATTCTACAATATTACTACCTTCTAAATGGGTAGTGTCAAAATTGGTATTGGTAATAATTTCTATATTCGTTATTTTATCAATAGTAGTTGGTTCTACAGGGCTACAAGCGTAAGTTTTGTTTATAATATTAAAATCAAACGTGCTGGCATAATAACTTTCTTTTATAGGAGTTATAAAAATGCCATATTCGTCAAAATTAACTTCGTTTTCAATGGTGTAATCTTGGTATCCTTGGTCGGTGTTTTCAATTTTTTTTTGTTGCCAATCAAAATCGGTAATGGTATACTTACTTGCATTTCCTCCGCAACCGTCATCGCATGAAATAACGCTAATTGTTAGAAAAATAAGGTAGCTTATAATAAATAGGTTGATGTTTTTTTTCATAATTATATTTTTACTTATTTATATGATGTGAAAATGTGAAAATGGTTGCGTAAATTTTTATTTTACTACGACTTGTATAGAATCTAATTCTAACCTAGCTGTTAACCATTTTTTTAATTTTACTTGTTGGGTTTTTATTTTTTCTTTTGGGATTGAATCAAACCATTTTATAGAAAATACAGTGATTGTGTCTATTGTTTTAAAATTGGTGTTTATCATTTTAGAATAAGATAACTGTTCGAGCTCTTCGTAATTAATTTTTGCTTCGTTACTGATTTTAGTAAAGGGAATTCGGTTTTTAAAAACACGTCTTAGCTCTTTTTCTAAATACATAATTCGTTCTTCTTTACTTTTGATGAAATTATCTCTACCTTCAATTAAATTTTGAGTTTTAGCAGATTGTTCACGTAACATTGTCATCTCATTGATGATATCAGAATTATCAATTCCACCTTGTATTTTTACAGAAGAATTTGTTAAATTATAATCCGCTTTTAAACTATTAATTTTTATTCTATCTTTTGGTGTTATTTCTCCAAAAACAGTAATGGGAAACTCATTTTTATCAAAATCTATTTTTTTTTCGTTATCGCTTTCATCGATAAGTACATAACCTGTATTTTTAATAGCTAATTTATAGTTTTCAATATTTGTATGAAACTGATTTTCTTTATAAAGTTCATAAAATTTATAAGTACTTAAGCTTATAATAATAATTGCAACAAAAGATGCTAATCTAGATATGTTTTTTCGTTTAGCGGAATTAATATATTTAACCATCGGAAAATGTAAATATCTAATAATGATATAAGTTACTAAAGCTATAAAAACCGTATTTATTAAAAATAAAAAAATGGCACCTAAAAAGAAATCTAAATTATGTACAGCCAAACCATAACCAGCAGTACAAAGTGGAGGCATTAAAGCAGTTGCAATGGCTACACCTGCAACGGTATTTGTTTGTGGTGTTGGACGAGTAATGGCAACAATTAATGCCAAACCACCAGCAATTGCTATTAAAACATCACGAACATCTGGTGCTGTTCTTGCAAATAATTCGGGTGTTAATTTTTGAAAAATAGGAATGCTAAAAAACGCATATGATGTTATTAAACTCAAAGCTAACATGATTGCAAGATTTGCTAATGAACGTTTTAATGTGTCAACATCGTGAATACCAATTGATAAACCAATACCTAATATTGGTCCCATTAATGGTGATATAAGCATGGCGCCAATTACTACGGCAGTTGAGCTTACATTTAAGCCAATAGAAGCCACTAATATTGAAAATACTAAAATCCAAGCAGTATGTCCTTTCATGGCAATATTGCTTTTAATGCTTTTTATAGTAGCTTCAATATCTGTATCATGGCGAATATCTACAAGTTCTTTAAGCCAGCTACTTATATTTGATTTTGTTTTTTTTACACTTTTTGAAACTTCATCTTTACTTTTATTAATTTTTTCTTGTTGAATTTCTTGCTGAATTTCTTGTTCTTTTTTCTCTTCCATAAGTCTATTATGTTAAGTTTTCTTTGAATTGTTTTTTTACCTCTACAACAATTTGTTTGATGTCTTGCTCTTTATCTTTAGGGCAGATTAGTAGCACATTGTCTTTTTCAACGACAATAAAATTATCTAAACCTTGTATTACTACGTGTTTTCCTTTTTGAGTTCTAACAATATTATTGGTTGAATTTCTAAAAATGGTCTTTGCATTTACCACAGTATTGTTATTACTGTCTTTATTTAATTTGTTATGTAGCGAACCCCAAGTTCCTAAGTCATTCCAGCCAAAATCTACTGGTAAAACTTTTACGTTGGTTGCTTTTTCCATGATGCCAACATCAATTGAAATAGATGTTGCTTTTTCGTAATTATCGGTAATAAAATCATCTTCAAAATCAGTGTTCCATACTGTATTGCCAATACTGAAAAGTGCTTCCATTTTAGGTAAACTTTGTTTAAACGACTTTAAAATGCTTTTTGTGCTCCAAATAAAAATACCTGCATTCCATAAATAATTGCCTTGATTTAGGAATTGTTTTGCTTTTTCAAGGTTGGGTTTTTCGGTAAAATTAAGAACATTTTTAATGGTATTACTTCCTTCAAATTGAATATATCCATAACCTGTATTTGGGTTGTTTGGTTTTATACCTAAAGTCATTAAAATATCTTTTGTAGCACTTTCTATAAAAGCAGTTTCAATATTATTTAAAAACTCGGTTTCGTTATCAATCCAATGATCTGATGGCGCAACAATCATTACCGCATTTTTATTTTGAGCGTTTATTTTTAAAGCAGCATATAAAATACAAGGCGCAGTATTTCTCATTATTGGTTCTAACAATAATTGTTGTTCTGTAATTTCTGGCAATTGTTCTAAAACTAAATTTTTATATTTTTTATTAGTAGAAATTAAAATATTTTCTTTCGGAATCAGTTTTTCAAAGCGAGCAAAAGTAAGCTGTAATAAACTTTTTCCAACACCAAGCATATCATGAAATTGTTTAGGAAATTCTGATGTACTCATAGGCCAAAATCGAGAACCGATTCCTCCAGCCATTATTACTGCATAGTAGTTTTTGTTCATTATTGTTTTGTTATCGGTTTACTTTAGTATTCAATATTACATTAAATATTTTTCACTTTTCACTTTTCACTTTTCATTTATCACATATCACATATCACATATCACTTATCACTTATCACTTATCACTTATCATTTATCACTTATCATTTTTCATTTATCACTTATCACTTTTCATTTATCACTTTTCATTTATCACTTATCACTTATCATTTTTTTTACTAAATTCACTTCGGCAGTAGGATGAAATAAATATTGCTGTTTTGTTTTTACTTCCGTACAAAGATATTTAATTCGTCTTTTTTTGCCACGAATAAACAACCTGTTGTCATGAATAAATTTACCGTTTAACGGAATTTCAAAAATATAATTTTTATTAGATTTTTCATCATATTGTTTTAGAGCAAGTGACAAATGAATATCAGAATCGGTACTTGCTTTAGGATTCCGCATGTAATTTGCTAAAATTGGTAGAATATCATTAGGAAAAATATCCAAATTTAAAAAAGGCAACATTAAGTGTTGAAAGCTAATTTTCCATTCTATGCCATGAGGTTTTACACGTTTGTATTTTTTATGAGTTACTAAATGTGCAATTTCATGAATTAAAGTAATTAAAAAGCGATAACGATTTACATCGTTATTAATCGTTATTTGCATTCTACCATTAGGAAGTGGTCTAAAATCGCCGTGTTTCGTTTTTCGTTCATTTTTTATAATTAAATAAAATTGATATCTGTTTAGTAAGCCTTCAACTAATTTAATAGATTGCTGAGGTATGTATTTGTGTATGGCTTTGTATTCAGACATTTTTTTTTGTTTAAAAACCACTTGCTTTATCATCGCCTCTTGGATCTGCTCCGCCTTCTAACGAACCGTTTGGTAAAACTAATATGGCGTCAATCTTTCCAATAACGGGCGAGTTACTTTGGTCAATTTTATAGCCTATTTGTTCTAAATCTTTAAAATTTAATTTAAAACTTGGTTCAAATTTAACATTGTCTGGTAGCCATTGATGATGAAAACGAGGTTTTGAAACGGCTTCTTGCATACCCATATCGTATTCAATTACATTTAAAATATTTTGTAAAACAGAGGTGATTATTGTAGAACCTCCAGGAGAACCCAATACCATTTTTAATTTTCCGTTTTGAGTTACAATAGTTGGACTCATTGAGCTCAGCATTCTTTTTTCTGGAGCAACTGCATTTGCTTCAGAACCAACCAATCCGTATGAATTTGGTATTCCAGGTTTAACGCTAAAATCGTCCATTTCATTATTTAAGAAAAACCCACCATCTTTAACATATACTTTAGAACCATAAGCACCATTTAATGTTGTGGTTACGGCAATTGCATTACCAAATTGATCAACAATAGAGTAGTGTGTAGTTTCGTCACTTTCAATATTGTTTAATTTTCCGTGAGATATTTCTTTTGATGTATTGGCTTTTGTCCAAGAGAAATTTTTCATTCTATTGTTTAGGTATTCCGAAGATATTAAACTGTCAATTGCGACATCTACAAAATCACTATCGCCTAAAAAGTGAGCTCTATCAGCATAAGCTCTTCTTTCGGCTTCGGTTAATAATTGAACATATTTAGTTGAATTGTGTTTGTATTGTCCAATATTGAATGGTTCAATACTTTTTAAAATTTGTGCCATGCAAATTCCGCCACTCGATGGTAATGACATAGAATGTATTGTAGCGTCTTTGTATTTAAAACTAATGGGTTTGCGCCATTTGGCTTCATATTTTTCTAAGTCTTCTTTTGTAATTACGCCTCCTAAATCTTTGATATAGCTAACTAATATATCGGCAGTTTTTCCTTTATAGAATTCATCTCTACCATTATCTCTTATTCGTTCTAAGGTTGCTGCAAATTTAGGGTATTTAATTATATCGCCTTCTTTCCAATCTTTATCTAAAAAAATAACACGATTATTGGCTTTTTGAAAATTAACTTTGTATTTATTTAAGGCTTTGGCTTGCTTTTTAGTTACAACTACACCTTTTTTTGCTAAATTAATTGCTGGTTGAATTAAATCTTTAAACGGAATTGTTCCAAATTTTTTATGGACTTTAAATAAGCCAGCAACAGTACCAGGAATTCCAATTGCATTTGCACCCAATGTGCTTTTTTGTGGAATTACATTTTTGTCTTTATCTAAATAAAAATCGTGATGTGCTGCTAATGGAGCTTTTTCTCTATAATCTAAAGCGCCAACTTTGCCGTCTTTTGTTCTATAAACAAGAAAACCGCCACCGCCAATATTACCAGCAAATGGATATGCAACAGCTAAAGCCAAATCTGTAGCAATCATTGCATCAAAAGCATTACCGCCTTTTTTCATGATATTAATACCAATTTTAGAAGCTTCTTCACGAGCGCAAACAACCATTGCGTTTTTGGTTATAACACCTTTTGTAGGTGTTTCTTTTTTAGAAATTTCTTTTATAGGTTCTTTTTTACATTGAATAAAAAGTAAAAGTACAATTAGGTAAAAATAATTTTTCATTTTATAGTTTTATTGGGTTGGTTAAAGTTTGATTTCAAAACGGCAAACAGGTGCGTTATGGTAATGCTTAGGTAGGTTATTTGTGTTTTTTAAATTGGTAATGCCCAAAAAATCAAATCCGTTTTTTTTATAATGTTTAATGAGTTTTAAGTTGTTGCCACAAGTATCTAATCTAATAAATTTTTTATTCTTAAGCTTTGCATGTCGTTTTGCCCAAGTTACAATTTTTTCAACAAAGTTCAAACCTTTAAAATCAGGGTTTGTGGCAATTCTATGAATGTAAATAGCTGGTTGATTGTTTAATTGCTCCCAAATTTGTTCATCACTATAAGTTATAGCCCAAATACAAGCAATTTTATTATCTATAATAAGTTTCCATTGTTTTGAGTTATTAATTTCATCAGTAATTAACTGGTTTTCAAATTTTGGCCATACTACTTCTGGAAAAACTTTTTGTTGAAGTTTTCTTGCAGTTTCATAAAGATCTAAAATTGTTTGAAAATCTTGTGATGTACTATTTAATATTTTAAAACTCATTAATTATTTTTTTTGTAAATATAATTAATTCCTTAAAAAAAACAGTAAAATCATTATTAAAGTCTGTATAATGCTCGTGTAAATCGTTTATAGCCAAATGCATTTGCGATTTTTCTTTAGTACGTTTATTCATTCCGATTAAGGTTTTTTCAATTCCGCTAAACGTTGCATAATTAGATAACCATTGTTGTTGCGCTATGTACGGAAGTATTTCAATAACTTTTTCAGGAAGTAATTTTACGTTTTTATTCATCAATTTAATAAAATAATTTTCAGTGTCGATAAGAGAAGTGTTTGAATAATTATTCCAATTTTTAGCCAAAAAATGATCGTAAAGAATATCAATTATTATTCCGTCATAATGTCGGTATCGTTCATGAAGTCTACGTTTGCTTTGTCTAACAATTAAATGATTGTCTGTAAAACTATCTATTTGTCGGTGTAAAAAAATACCATTTTTAATTTTTTTAGGTAAATGTTTGTAATTATTGCCTTTAATAAAATCTGCAATAAAGTTACCAATAATAAGTTGGTCATTATTGTGAGATAGATATATGTGAGCAAGAAAATTCATGTAGTAAATGACGCTATTTGTTATTTTTTTTGTAATAAAAAAACCATAAGCAAGTTATGGTTTTTTATGTGATTTTTTTTCTAAAGTCTAATTACTTATTCAGCATTACAGGCATAACTAACATCGTAATTTCTTCGCCATCTTCTAAGCCATCTAAAGGCATTAAAATTCCAGCTCTATTTGGTAAAGACATGTGTATTTGTACATCGTTTGATTCTAAATTATTTAGCATTTCTTGTAAAAAACGAGAGTTAAAACCAATCTGCATATCATCGCCTTGATAAGCACATTGCAAGCGCTCGTCTGCTTTGTTAGAAAAATCAATATCTTCTGCAGAAATATTTAATTCTGTTCCTGCCATTTTTAAACGAATTTGATGTGTTGTTTTACTTGCAAAAATGGAGATACGTTTAACTGAATTTGAGAATGAAGATCTATCTAAAGTTAAAATATTTGGATTTTCTTTAGGGATAACTGCATCGTAATTAGGGTATTTACCATCAATTAGTCGGCAAACCATTATGCTATTGTTAAATGTAAATTTAGCATTAGATTCATTGTACTCAATGGTTACTTCTTCGTCAGAATTACTTAAAATACTTTTTAATAAAGTAAGTGGTTTTTTAGGCATAATAAACTCTGATGCTTCTTCTGCTTTTAAATCAGTTCTTGTGTATTTTACTAATTTATGTGCGTCAGTGGCAACAAAAGTTAATTCGTCTGTTGTAAATTGGAAAAAAACACCACTCATTACTGGTCTTAAATCGTCATTTCCTGTTGCGAAAATTGTTTTTGAAATTGCATTTGCTAAAATACGACCTACAATTTTTGTTGTACTTGGTGATTCTAATTCAATTGCTTTTGGAAATTCCGTACCGCTCAAATAAGCTAAAGAATATTTTCCGCTTTGTGAGCTAATTTCAATAGTACTTTTCGTTTCAGTCTTAAAAGTTAAAGGCTGCTCAGGAAAAGTTTTTAAAATATCTAAAAGTAAACGAGCAGGAACTGCTATTTCGCCTTCGTCTTCCGTTTCAACTTCAATAATTGTAGACATGGTAGTTTCTAAATCTGAAGATGATATTTTTAACTGGTTGGTACTTAATTCAAATAAAAAATTATCTAAAATAGGTAATGTATTATTTGAGTTTATAACGCCTCCAAGTGTTTGAAGATTTTTTAATAATTGAGAACTGGATACTATAAATTTCATATTTATATTTATTTAAAATCGTCTTTATATATAATAAGACATCAAGTTACAAATATATTAATTTAATACTAATTTCAAATCCATTTTAATTATTATTTATTTTTTATTAAATTGCAGCTTATAAATACTGTTTCTATGAAAAAATGCAATTTTGTTTTTATTGTTTATTTGTTTATTTTTTTGCCAATAAATGCTCAGATAAAATACGTTCGTACTGATAATACAGGCGATTATAATTGTAATGGAGTTAATGATGAAGTAGAAATAAATCAAGCGTTAGACTTTGTTTCGACAGATCCAAATTTTACAACGGTTTATTTAGATGGTCATTTTACTATTAGCGAGCCTATTTTTATTTCGAGCAATACCATTTTAACAGGAGATGTTAGTTCGGTTTTAAAACTTGAAGATTATGTAAATTGGAATATTGGAAACAAGCCAATGATAGCTCAAAAAAATAGAGTTGAACACTGGTCTGCTTGGGGAAGTTATGGCGATGATATTTCGAATGTGGAAATTTACGGCTTTGAAATAAATGTTGGTCAACAAGCAGAGCCTACCGGAAATACTTTTATACCATTAGTGCATTTTTGTTATCCTCATAATGTATCAATTCACGATATGCTTTTAAAAAATAGTCGTTGGGATATTATTCGTTTTACAAGTTCTGGCGGTGTTAATTCAGATACATCTCAAGACGCAAATAATTCAAAAGTTTATAATAACACAATTGTAAATTCTGGTCACGAAGGTATTGCTTTTGTGGGTCTTACTAATTTTGAAGTCTATAACAATACTATATTTAGAACTCGAACAAATTCGGGAATACGAGTAAAAGATTCAAATAATTTTTCAATTCATCATAACCATATTGGTAACTCATTAGGTAATTCGTCAAGCGGATATGCTGGAATTATAGTAGAAAATTACCATATAGGTATTAACAATGCCGAAATTTATAATAATATTATTTATGGTAAAAATGGTGGAATTCATTTAAATAATGTGAGAGAAACGGATTGGACAACTTATAATAAAGAAACCAGAAGAGATGTACATATTCATCATAATAGAATTTTTAAAGTGAAGGATATGCTTTCGGCTTTGCAAGAATCTTTAGATGGTGGAATTAAAATTAACGGTTTTCATCACACATTAATTGAGCATAATATTATTGATGGAGGAACAACCGATGGCGTAGTTTTTGAAGGAAATGCAGGTTTTGATACAGGTTATGAAACTTTTGTTAGAAATAATATAATAATTAACAATTCGGCTTACGGTATTAATAATAAATCACCTGTAACACATACTTTTATAGCAAATAACAATCTTGTTTATAATAATACACTTGGTAATTATAATAATGTAATTTCGAATAATGATTTAAATGTAAATCCGTTGTTTTTTGGAGCAAATAATACACTAAATAAATGGCATCATATTGTGGCAAGTTATAATGATACTACTGAAATATTTACTATTTATGTTGATGGAGAAAAAAAGATAGCCGAAGTAGTTAATGGCTTTGGAAATATTGGGGTAAATACACATAATTTATTTGTTGGTGTTTTTAGAGGAACATCACATTGGTATAAAGGCAATATGGATGAGTTGGCTATTTGGAATAAAGCATTAACAGAAGTTCAAATAAATAGCTTGTATAATAATGGTATTCCAATAAATATTTCGGGAAGCTTAACAACCGATTTACAAGCTTATTTTAAAATGAATAATAATTGGAATGATAGCAGTGTAAATAGCTACAATTCAGAAGGAGCAACTGCAACATTTACAACAAATGCTTTAGATGGAAGCTATTCAGGAGTTTTTAACAATACAGGAGTTCAATATCCAAACACACTTTCAACTACAAACGGAATGACTATTTCTGTTTGGGTTAATAGAACAGATTTAAATGGCGAGTATCAAACTATTTTAAATAAAGGAAGTCAGTCAAGTAATAATCATATATGGTTGTATTTTAGAAATGAAGCTGTCGTTTTAGAATTGGGTAATGGTTCGCAAAGAAAAGCGGTAGAGGCAAATGTTCTTGATCCAGAAGATATAGATTATCATTTAAAAAGTGTTTATGGACGATGGAATGGGTCAAGTTGGATTAACGATGCAGTAACAAGTCCTTGTATTGATGCTGGAGATGTAACTTCAGATTTTTCTTTAGAATCATCACCAAATGGCGGAATTGTAAATATTGGTCTTTATGGAAATACAATTGAGGCTTCTAAAAGTGAAATTTTGTCGGTTACTGAATTTGATTTTTTTAAAAATAGTCTTTATCCAAACCCAACAACTGGCAAGTTGTTTATTGGTGATATTATTGAAAATTACAAATATCAAATTTATGCTCAAAATGGTATTTTAATAAAAAATGGCATTGTTAAATCAAACACTTTAGATTTGTCTGAATTTGATTCAGGAATTTATTTCATTAAATTAGATAGCAATTCATCAGAAAAATCAATGATTAGTAAAATAATAAAAAACTGATTTGAATAGGTTGTAATATAGGTAAACATAGTTGAGAATGAATTAAAGTAAAACATTCTCAACTAAGATAGTACCAATTAGAGATATTTTATACTTCAATATCTTTATCGTAAGGAACAGAATTTAAAATATGATTAATAACCGAAACACGTGCTGAAGTTTTTCTGTTTGCTCGTATTACTTTGAAACGAACGCCTTTATGTTCTTTGTTGTTTTTAAACATTTTTGCTTTATATTCAGTGTAAACATCCCAAAGTCTTTGAGCATCTTCATCAACCTTAGTCATTTTCCATTGTTTTAAAGGGTCTTTTTTTATTTCATTAAAGCGTTTGAGTTGTTCTTTTTTTGAAATGGACATATATAATTTAACTAAAATT